>OBAF01000045.1_pt1 | contig 168969 bp, 164 predicted proteins | sample 1517851 | NCBI WGS metagenome assembly OBAF01 (sample SAMN04571706, study PRJEB22368) | human gut metagenome | biome: human gut; material: stool | host: Homo sapiens | place: Luxembourg | collected 2012-10-19 | reverse complement strand
CACCGGTTTGGGCAAAGTAAACACGCTTGACGACGAAACGCTGGGGCGGATTGAGCTTGGCGGGCGCTACGGCTTCACCGATCAGCTTTCGGCTTACGGTTGGGCGAACTATACGTTCGGTTCGGATTACGATGCGACGACCGTCGGTCTGGGTCTGAACTACGCTTTCTAGAAAATGTAAAAAGAGCGGAAACTCCCCGGATTATCCGGGGAGTTTTTTGTTGCATGCCTGACGGGAAAAAAGAGCGGAAAGGAGTTAAGCCAAAACAAAACTAATACTCCGGATAGTTGGTCACCGCATTTCCCCGATTCTCAATCTGATTGATGTCATTGTCCGGGTAAGACTGCAAATCGTAAATACGATCATCCGATTCGTAAAGGGTGTTTTGAATCTCGTTTTGCATTTGTTCGGGAGAATTTTGCGGACTGATTTCCGGATTCTGCCCGCTGGTTTGCGAAACGACGTTTACGGGACTTTTTCCGAGTTCGGGCGCCGGCGGCAGCGGCTTGCCCTTTTCAACCTCAGGCGCCGGCTTACCGTAAGGAAGCTCATTGACGATCGGGTTGCCGAACGGATTTTGGGCATCCGCCGCCTGCTCCACCGTCATTTCGTTAAACGTACCGTTCGCGTTTTCCGCTTCTCCGTAAATAACCGTCGGCTGCTCACTGTCCGAACGGACGTCAATCGTTTCCGCCGCCGCCGCATTGGGAAGCAGCGCCGCCATCAATAAAACCGGCAAACTTTTCATATACTTATCCTTTATAAATAAACTTCATCATAAAGAAAAAATAATCAGCATTTGCCGCAATTCAATCCCTTTCGAAATATTCCCGAAAGCAAACTTTCCGGCTTCTGTCCCCCGACCGGCATTCCTGCCACGAAAACAAAAAAATCCCCGTTGTTTCCGACGAATGACAACGGGGATTACATTTATGGGCGAAGAAATTAAATCAGTTTTTTAACATCTTGGGCAATGACCAGTTCTTCGTTGGTCGGAATGACGAAAACCCTGACTTTGGAACCGGGTTTGGATATTTCCGTCAATGTGCCGCGCAGCTTGTTGGCTTCCTCGTCAAGCTCAATGCCCATAAACGCCAGCCGTTCGCAGATCAGTTTACGGACTTCGCTGCCGTTTTCGCCGATGCCGCCGGTAAACACGATGGCGTCAACGCCGCCCATTGCCGCCGTATAGGCGCCTATGTATTTAACGATGCTGTATGTATATACCTGCATGGCCGTCACCGCTTCCGGATCGCCGGCGAAATATTTGACTTCGACGTCGCGATTGTCGGAGCAGCCGCACAGTCCGAGCATACCCGACTGTTTGTTCAGCAGGTTGTCCACTTCCTCAACCGTTTTGTTTTGCGTTTTCATGATATAAAGCGGCACGAACGGATCGACGTCGCCCGAACGCGTTCCCATCACCACGCCGGCCAGCGGGGTAAAGCCCATCGAAGTGTCGACGCATACGCCGTCTTTAACCGCACTGATCGAAGCGCCGTTGCCGATATGGCAGGTGATGATTTTGCCGGCCTTGCCGATCAGTTTTGCCGCCTCGCGCGAAACGAACAGGTGCGAAGTGCCGTGGGCGCCGTAACGGCGGATTTTATATTTTTTGTACTGTTCAAGCGGCAGCGCATACATATAGGCTTCGGGCTTCATCGTCTGATGGAAGGCGGTGTCGAAAGCAACCACCTGCGGAACGTTCGGCAGCAGCGCCTTGACCGCTTTGATGCCCATAACCGCCGCCGGGTTGTGCAGCGGCGCCAGCGTGGAAAGTCCGTCGATAATGCGGATCACTTCGTCGTCGACCAGCACCGAACGGTCAAAATATTCGCCGCCGTGAACAACGCGGTGGCCGACGCCGGAAAGTTCGTCAATGCTTTTCAAAACGCTGCCGAGCAGCAGATCGAGCACTTCCTTGATCGCTTCCTTGTGGGTCGGCAGCGGCAGTTCGGTCGTAACCTTGTCGCCGTCGCCGACTTTGATCGTCACCAGCGACCCTTCAATGCCGATACGGTCGGCCAAACCTTTTGCAACAACTTCAAATTTGTCGCCGTCGACATTGAAAAGCTGATATTTCAGAGATGATGAACCGGAGTTCAGGACTAAGATTTTTTCCATATGAATGTTCCTGCTTTTAGAGTTAGTTTCAGTTTAAAAGTTATTTTTTGGCAGCCTGCAAAGCGGTAATCGCGATCATGCCGACGATATCTTCCACCAATGCCCCGCGCGAAAGGTCGTTGACCGGCGCGTTCAGCCCCTGCAAAATCGGACCGTAGGCTTCCGCCCCGCCCAGCCGCTGCAACAGCTTGTAACTGATGTTGCCGGCTTCAATGTCAGGAAAGATCAGGACGTTGGCCTGTCCGGCAACTTCGCTGCCCGGCGCCTTTTTGGCAGCTACGACCGCATCCAGCGCCGCATCGGCCTGCATTTCGCCGTCAATTTTGATCGGCAGATCCTTATATTCCGGCAATTTGAGCTGTTCCCCGGCCAGCCGCGCGGCTTCGGCAACTTTGTCCACGCCTTCGCCTTTACCCGACCCCTTGGTAGAATAGGAAAGCAGCGCCACGTTCGGCTCAATGCCGAACTGCAAAGCCGTTTGAGCGGCATCCACCGCAATGTCCGCCAGCTCGGCCGCCGTCGGATTGATGACGATGGCGCAGTCGGACAAAATGTAAGGCTTGCCGTTGACCACTTCCAGCACCGCGGAAGAAACCGCGCGGCCTTTCTTGGCCGACTTGATGATCTGCAGCGCCGGACGAACGGTGTCCGCGGTCGAATGGTTGGCGCCCGAAACCATGCCGTCGGCATCGCCGGCCTTGATCATCATGGTGCCGAAGTAATTGTAATTGTGCATTTGTTTCAACGCATCTTCGGCAGTTACCCCCTTGTCTTTCCGCAGTTCAAAAAACATTTCGGCATAAGCCGCGAGCCGGGGAGAGTTTTCGGGAGAAATGACTTCGATTCCCTCCATGCTCCAGCCTTTGCCCCGATAATAGCCCTCCACCGTTTCCGGACTGCCGAGAATAACCGGTCTGGCCGCTCCCGCTTCGGCAACAAAATGAGCCGCGTCGAGAACGCGGTCGTCTTCGCTTTCCGGCAGCACGATGGTCTTCAGGTTTTCCGCAGCTTTTGCCAGCAGCCGTTTTAAATATGCACTTTCAGTCATTTGATCTGTCCTTAAACTGTTTATAAAAAGAATTTGTCTGTAATAAACAACGAATTGATCAAAAAGTCTATAAAAACTTTTTGATTTTTCGCTACATATAGGATAAGATTTGCCCAACTCAGCCAACCAACAGAGGAAAACATGGAAAAAACCCTATCAATGATCAAACCGGAAGCGGTCGGCCGCGGATTAAGCGGAAAAATCATCGCCGCAATAGAAGAAAGCGGCCTGAAGGTCGTCGCGCAGAAAATGCTGCGGCTGTCGCGCGAACAGGCGGCCCGTTTTTACGCCGTCCACCAGAACAAGGCCTTTTTCGACGAACTGATCGAAAACATCACTGCCGGACCGGTCATCGTCCAGGTGCTGGCCGGCGAAAACGCAATTGAGGAATACCGCCGGCTGATGGGCAACACCAACCCCGCCGCCGCCGAAGAAGGGACGCTTCGCCGGCTTTACGGCGTATCCATCGAAAAAAACGCCGTCCACGGTTCAGACGGCCCCGAAACTGCCGAACGGGAAATCGCCTTTTTCTTCAATCGGCTGGAAATTTTGGAATAACCTCAGGAGACTTCTCATGCGCCGTCTTTTTCTCCCCGTTCTGCTGTTCGTCCTGTTCACCGTTTTTTCCGCCCGGGCAGGCCAGCCGTCTTATTCCGCCGACGTGACCGTCGACGTAACCGCCGACAATGCCTCTGCCGCCCGCGAACTGGCAATGCGCCGCGCCAACCGTCAGGCTGTCAGCGCCATCGCTGCCAACTTTACCACCCGCGAAGGCGTCACCGTTTTAAATAAGCTGACCGACGACCAGCTGCTCAACTTCATCAGGGAAACCACGGTGCTTGAAGAAAAAACCTCCAACGTCCGCTACCTGGCCAAACTGCGGATCACCGCCAACGACAAAATTCTGCGGCAGTATCTGCAGGAAAAGAACGTGCCGCTGGTGGTGGCTTCTTCCGCGGAAGTCATGGTCATCCCCGTTTTCCGCGAAGGTCCGGACATGCCGGCTCTGCTGTGGGAAACGGAAAGTCCCTGGCGCGCCGCCTGGCAGCAGAATCCGCCGACCGTCGGCTCGGTCCGGTTCTTTATGCCGACGGAAGACGCGGCGCCGTTTCTGACCTCCGCCGAACAGGCGCTCGGACTTGACGCGGAACTGTTCGGACGGCTCTCGTCCTTAAACGGCGGCGGAGACGTCTATGTCGCCGAAGCTTATTACAACGGCGACGACGCCCTGGCCGTCAGCATCATCAATCCCCGTAACGGCAAACGGCAGATTTTCAGCGTCGGCGGACCGCGCACCTCCGAACTTTTTAATCAGGCCGCCCGCGAAACCGGCATGCGGATCGCCGACGAACTGAAAGGCCGCACCGTCGTTACCTCGACCGAACCGGAAACGATCACCGTTTTGTATAAATTCAAAACCCTGAGTTCGTGGCTGAAAACGGAAGAAAAAATCGCCGCCGTAACCGCCGTCGAAGACATCCGCATCAACGCCATCGGCAACGGCCGCATCCAGTTTCAGATCAGCTACGTCGGCGACCTCGACACACTTGCCGGCGCCCTCCGTTCCGCCCGGCTGCTGCTGAGCGAAACCGGCGGCTACTTCACCCTGACCGATATGTAACCTTGTTAAGCCGAGAGAAAACAATGTCAAAAAACAACTCCGTAAACGTTTCCGTTCCCGTCAAGTCAAACAAAGTCTTCTGGCTGGCGCTGTTTGCCTTTTTCTGCGCCTTTGTCTACATTTTGCGCTCGGTGCTGCTGCCGTTTGTCGCCGGTATCATCATCGGCTATCTGCTCGACCCGCTGGTCGACAAGTTCACCCGGCTTAAAATCGGCCGCACCTGGTCGACCGTGCTGGTTCTGGTTCTGGTCGTGCTGATCATCGTGCCGGCCTTCGTCCTTCTGGTCAACGTCATTGACAGCCAGCTCAGCGTATTTATCAGCGTCATTCCAAACTACGTTTCCTCGCTCTTGAAAAAAGCCGAACCCCTGCTCATTGACCTCAAGGACATGTTCCCCGCGCTCGATGCCGACAAAATCCGCAGCTACATGCACGACAACATGGCCAACAATTTGAAAATTCTCGGCAAAATTCTACGCAGCGTGATTTCCGGCGGCATGGCGATCGTCAACCTGATCTCGCTGCTGCTGATCACTCCCGTCGTTGCTTTTTACATGCTTCGCGACTGGGACAAGTTCATTGCCAAAGTACGCAGCCTGCTGCCGCGCAAATCAAAAAAGTCGATTGAACAGCAGGCGCGGGAAATCGACCGCACACTGGCCGGCTTCATCCGCGGACAACTGAGCGTATGCGTCATCCTCGGCAGCTTTTACGCCGTCGGCCTGCACCTGGCAGGGCTGGACCTGGGCCTGCTGGTCGGTTTTCTGGCCGGGATCATTTCCTTTATCCCTTATGTCGGCACCATCTCCGGCTTCATCATCAGCATGGCGCTGGCCTTTGCCCAGTTTGACAGCCTGATGCCGATTATAAGCGTGGCCGCCGTCTTTATGGTCGGGCAGTTTCTCGAAGGCAACTTCCTCACTCCGAAACTGGTCGGCGACAACGTCGGACTGCATCCGGTCTGGGTTATGTTCGCCCTGCTCGCCGGCGGGGTTCTGCTCGGCTTCCTCGGACTGATGATCGCCGTTCCGGTTGCCGCCATTATCGGCGTCCTGATCCGTCATGCGATTATGAATTACAAAAAAAGCAGCCTTTATCTTGAAGACTGAAAACAACGACCGTTTTATGACGTGAAAAGCCGGACATAACGTCCGGCTTTTTCTTTTTTCCGCCGCAAAACCCTGTTCCCGGCTGCCGCTTTACTTCGCAATTACACATACCGCCGGTATTTGCCGGCCGTTTCCTTTTTTGCATATTCCGCTTTTGGGGCGCATATTCTTTTTGCCTGCGGCATCCGTCCGCGCCCCATCCGCTTTCAGCATTCAAACGGCAGCGCCTGCACCTTTCCGTCAAACGTCCGTTCTCATTTGGCCTCTCCGCCCCCAAAAAACTCTCCTCGGCCTGCGTAGGGAGGGACATAAATAACTGCAAACAGCAACGCCGCCCTTTCCGTCAAACACCCCCGTTCTCATTTGACCTCTCCGCCCCAAAAAAAACTCTCCTCAGCCTGATCGGAAATTTCCGGGATACAAAAAACTCTCCCCGCGGGGAGAGTTTTCCGACAAGAAGAAAATCCGCTTTCAGCGGTTGTTGCCGTTATCTTTAACCATACCGGCCGGCAACGAACTGGTCTGCGGTTTGCGCACCCGACGCACTTTTGCCGGCTTAGGCAGCCGCGCTTTCTCCACCCGCTCTTCGCCGCCGCATTCATAAGCCTCCCATTGCTCTCCGGCGGGAAAAACCGGCGTTCCCGCATCACTGTCGGTACTGCCGGCGGCAACAGGCTTGCCGTCTTCGTAAAAATCTTCCGTCCGCGCTTTCCCGTTCTCGGCGGCAAGCCCGTCAAGACCGGGAACGAACTCTTCGTTCGCAAGCGCGTCAGTACGCGAAAACTCGTCCGCACGGGTCTGATCCGCGGTCTCGTACACATCTTCCGTCGCTTTCAGAATTTCCCGGCATTTCAAAGTTTCCTCTTCCACCATCTGATCAAGAATGTCCGTCATGACGGCATCTTTTTCATAAAGGTCGAAAACGGCGGTTTCCATATCGCCGGTCAGGTGAATTTTGTTTTCCGGAACGACTTCCAACAGCCTTTCAAAAAAATTAGGCTCTTTTTCCCGCAAGGCAAAATGATGGGTATCCAGTTCGTCAAAACCGCGGATGTTAATGTCGTCGGCAAAGCGTTTGAAATAATAATCGCCCTGTTTGTTCTGATAAATCGACAGGCCGAACTGGTACATATATTCTTTCAGCGCCTCTTCGATCAGTTCCGGCCGGGAAAGCAGCTCATCCTCATAATCATAGTCGTCGTCCTCGTCATCAAGGTCCCAGCGGCCGTATTTCAGCTTTTTGTCTTTAATGCGTTTGAGCTTTTTTTCTTTCAAAAGCCGGCGCATTTTAAACAACCGCTCCATTTTCTTTAAGATTGATTCTTCTTCCATCGGCAAAAACTCCCTCGAAATTTGTTTTCGATTATAACATATAAAAAGTAAATTTAAACCTAATTTACGGATTTTTGCCGCTCCTTCCCGTCAGCGCAAAGCTTTTCCCCGTCTGCGGAAACATGCGGGCGCCGCGGCTTTAAAAACAAAAAAACTGCGGTTATATAAAAGATTTCGCTTGCAATTTTTTTTCTTTCGTTATACATACCTACCGGAATGTATATTTAATTTTGAAAAGAAAATGGCGCGCAAAACCCGTGAAGAAAGCGAAAACACCAAAGTTCTGATCTTAAAATCCGCTTTGGACTGTTTTTACGAAAAAGGATTTTCCCGCACGACTTTTGAAGATATTGCCCTGCGCATTCATCTGACAAAAGGCGCGGTTTATTGGCATTTTAAAAACAAAGCCGAACTTCTGGCCGAACTGATTCGTCAGCGCGTAGCCAAAGACCGGGAAGAAATCGGCAGCCAATACATCTCTCCGCATTCCGTCGCCGAACTCAGGGAATTTTTCCGGCGCGAGGCGGAACACATCGAAAAAAGTCCTGAAGTGCGGAAATTCATTTTCTTCACCCTGTTTCAGGTGGAATGGTCCGACAGCGTATTCAACCAGGTTCAGGCCAAAACCGGGGAAATACACGATTTTCATTTCAAAACGGCAAAACAGGCCTTGACAGCGGCTAAAAAAAATGGAGAGATATCCGCTCAAACGGACATCAAAACGGTCAGCGCCCTTGTCGTCAGCATCTGGCGCGGGCTGATCAACACTTATGTATGCAAAGAGGTAAATTTCAGTCTTTCCCGTACTTTTTTGGAAGGATTTGACGCGGTGATTGAAAAAAATCAAAAATTGAAAGGTTAAGGAAAATGAAAGTTGGAAAAATGAGCAATCGCAAAATATTAAGACAAGTCGTTGTCTTATGTTTGTGTGTGGCGGCCGGCTGGTTTTTAAAAACCAAGCTCAGCCCCCATGCGATGACGGCGCCCGCCGGCGCCGGCGGCGATCCGTTCGTACTGGTGGAAGAAGCACAGTTGAAAGACGTGACGCCCGCCCAGAAATTCATCGGCCATGTGGAAGCCGTCAACGAAGTAAACATCCAGCCGCAGGTCAGCGGTTATCTGGAAAAAGTGCTGTTTGACGAAGGTTCCGCGGTCAAAAAAGGCGACATTCTGTTTGTGATCGAACAGCAGAAATACATCGCCACCGTCGACCTGCGCAAGGCCGAACTCGACAAGGCCAAAGCTAGCTTCACCCAGCTGGAAAAAGAATATAAGCGGCAAAAATCCCTCAACCAGCAGAAATTCGCTTCCGAATCCAAACTGGACGAGGCCTATTCCAACATGCTGCAGGCCCAGGCCGCCGTCAAACAGGCGGAAGCCAACTACGAGCTGGCCAAAATCGACCTTGAACACACCGAGATTCGCTCGCCGATCAACGGTTACATCGGCAAGGCCATGATCACCGTCGGCAACTACGTCAGCACCTCAAGCGGCACCCTGGCCAACATCGTGCAGACCGACCCGGTGCGCATCGTCTTTTCCGTCACCGACAAGGAAATGCTGAACTTAAGACAGGACTATGACAAACGCGGCGGCGAAGTATACAGCAAAATCATCCTCGCCAACGGCAAGGTCATCAAAAAGCCGATTCTTTCCCGTTTCAACGACAACTCGATCAACACCGGTACCGCCACTATGTCGGTTTATTCCGAATTCGAAAACAAGGACGACATGCTGATCCCCGGCGGCTATGTCGACATCATGATCGGTTCCGGCCCCGAGAAAAACGCGGTTGTCATTTCTCAGGCGGCGTTGGCGCAGGACGAACACGGAAACTATGTTATGATCGTTAACAAAGACAACGTGGTCGAACAAAGACGCATTACGCTCGGCGAAATTGCCGACGACCGGCAGATCGTCACCTCCGGGCTGAAAGCGGGCGAAAAGGTTATCATCCAGGGCCTGCAGAAAGTTTCCGACGGCAAGAAAGTGCGCACCGGAACGGTTAACGAACAGACCACAGAAGGAAAATAGTTTATGTTTTCAAGGATTTTCATTGAACGACCGCGTTTTGCGATGGTCATTTCGATTGTGCTGACGCTTGCCGGCGCAATCGCCGTCTTTTCGCTGCCGATCACTCTTTATCCGGAAATTACCCCGCCGACCATCAGGGTTTCGGCCACCTATCCCGGCGCCAGCGCCGAGGTTATCGCCAACACGGTGGGTATTCCGCTGGAAGAAACGATCAACGGCGTGGAAGACATGCTTTACATGGATTCGTCTTCGGACGCAACCGGCAGTTACGGTCTGACGATCACTTTCAAGGTCGGCACCGACCCCGATATGGCGCAGGTCAAGGTGCAAAACCGCGTATCTCAGGCATTGAGCAAACTGCCGGCGGAAGTTCAGCAGCAGGGCGTTACCGTCAGCCGCCGCTCTTCCGACCAGCTGGGCTTTTTGACCGCCCGTTCGCCCAACGGCACTCATGACACGTTGTTCCTGAGCAACTACGTTCAGAACAACATCAAGAAAAACCTGATCAGAGTGGACGGCGTCGGCGAAGTCAACGTTTACGCCCCGCCTTTGTCCATGCGCGTATGGCTCGACGCCAACAAGATAACCGCGCTCAACCTGCCGGTATCCGCCATCCAGGCGGCAATCGAAAGCCAAAACATCCAGCCTTCGCTGGGTAAGGTGGGCTCCATGCCGGGCGACGGTTCTCAGCAAATGGTCTACGCCCTGCTCAGCAGCGGCCGTATCAACGACGTTGAAGAGTTTAAGCAGATCATCGTCCGCACCGACGAAGAAGGCGGTCTTGTTCGTTTGGGCGACGTTGCCAGGATCGAAATCGGCCAGGAAGACTATAACGCGGAATCCCAGTTCGACGGCGCCCCTTCGGTAGCCATTGCCGTCAACATGCTGTCGGGGGCAAACGCCATCAACGCAATGTCCAACCTGCGTGCGGAAATGGCCCGTCTGGAACAGTTCTATCCCGACGATATGGAAATTTTCGTAGCCTATGACGCCACCGAGTACATCACGTCGTCAATTGAAGAAGTGGTCTTTACCCTGATTCTGACTTTTGCGCTGGTGGTCGCCGTCTGCTATATCTTTTTGCAGGACTGGCGCGCGGTACTGGTACCGACCCTGACCATTCCGGTATCCATCTTTGCCACTTTCGCCGTTCTTCTGGCGCTGGGCTACAGCCTAAATACCCTGACCCTGTTCGGTCTGGTGCTGGCGATCGGCCTGGTGGTTGACGACGCCATCGTTGTGGTCGAACGCGTTCTGTTCCTGATGGAAAACGAAAAACTTTCGCCGAAACAGGCTACGATCAAAGCCATGGAACAGGTGTCGGGAGCGATTGTCGCCACCACTCTGGTACTGTTGGCCATTTTCGTGCCGATCGGCTTTATCGGCGGCATCACCGGCAAAATCTACCAGCAGTTTGCGGTCGCCATTTCGACGGCGGTTGCTTTCTCGGCCTTAAACGCCCTGACGCTGTCGCCGGCGTTGTGCGCCACCATGCTGCGGCCGCTGAAACCGTTCCAGCACGGTCCGCTGTTCTGGTTCTCGCGCGCCGTTGACAAGTCGCGCGACCGCTACGCCAGCATCGTCGGCATTGCCAGCCGCAAGGTCAGCGTCATCGCTTTGATCTTCGCCTTAATCGTTGCCGGCATCGTCGCGCTGCTTCATGTCAGCCAGACCAGCTTCATCCCGAGCGAAGACCAGGGTGCATTCTTCACCAACATCCAGCTGCCCGAAGGCGCTTCCCGCGAACGGACGGACGCTTTGGTCAAGAAAGTTATCCCGCTGATTTTGGAAGAAAAAGGCGTCGCACATGCCATGAACGTTACCGGACACAGCATCATCGGCGGTTCCGGCGAAAACGTCGCCTTCATCATTACCATGCTTGAACCCTGGGCCAAACGTACGGACAAGGAACTCTACTCGACCAACATCCTGAACCGGATCAAGGCCAAGATCGACAACTTCCCCGAAGCCAACATCAACATGTTCGAAATGCCGGCCATTCAGGGTCTCGGCAATACCAACGGCATGGACTTCCGTCTGCAGGCGCTCGATTCTCCGGATCCGAAGAAGCTTGACGCCGCTTTGCAGGGTTTCCTCGGGCGCTTAAACCGGTCGCCGTACGTTTCTTATGCGTTCTCGACCTATAACGCGACCACGCCGCACATCTTTGTCGACATTGACCGCACCAAAGCGGAATCGATGAAGGTAACCACCGGCGACATTTATACCACTCTCGGCCGGTATTTGGGATCGTCCTACATCAACGACGTCAACTTCGGAACCCAGGTAAACCAGGTAATCATCCAAGCCGACTGGCCGTACCGCAAGGGCGTTGACAACATCAGCAGCCTTTACGTTCAAAACAGCCTGGGCGAAATGGTTCCTCTGGGCGGCATGATCAACCTGAGCAAGGTTCTGGCGCCGAGCACCATCGACCGTTACAACCAATACCCGGCGGCAGCCATCAACATTGTCGGCAACGAAGCTTTCAGTACCGGCGAAGCCATGAACGCTGTCGAACAACTGGCTAAGGAGGCCCTGCCGAAGGGTTACAGCTACGAATGGTCGAGCATGAGCTATCAGGAAAAGGCCAACCAGGGCCAAATCGGTTACCTGATCGCTCTGGCGCTGACTTTCGCCTACCTGTTCCTGGTTGCGCAGTATGAAAGCTGGAGCACGCCGATCCCGGTTCTTGCTTCGGTTTCCGTTGCCATGGTGGGCGCTCTGCTCGGCTTGTTCATACACGGACTGCCGCTCAGCATTTACGCCCAGCTGGGGCTGATTCTGCTGGTCGGTCTGGCTGCCAAAAACGCGATTCTGGTCGTCGAGTTCTCCAAGGAAGAGCGCGAAAAAGGCACTTCCATCAACAAAGCCGCGATGATCGGTCTGAAAGAACGGTTCCGCGCGGTATTGATGACGGCCTTCACCTTCATCCTCGGCACTCTGCCGATGGTGGTCGCCACCGGCGCCGGCGCCAACAGCCGAATCGCCATCGGCGTACCGGTATTCTACGGAATGCTGGTCGGCACCATGGTCGGTCTGATTATTATTCCGATGCTCTACGTTCTGTTCCAGACGTTGACGGAAAAGGTAAGCGGACCGGTCAAAGTCAAAAAAGCCGAAAAACAGGCCTGAGAACCGACAGGCAAAAAAACTCCGTAATCTCCGGATTGCGGAGTTTTTTGTTGCCCAAAACCGATTTTTGCTTAAAACTAAAAGCCGGGCTGAACTCAATCGGCACGATCACCATATCGGAAACAAAAGGAGGAAACATGAACAGACTTTTTTATACCGCGCTGACCGCCCTTGCCCTTGCCGGCTGCTCACCCAAGTCAGAAATCTGCGGAACCTACAACGGACTGTTGCCGGCCGCCGACGGCCCGGGAATAGACATGACCCTGCAGCTCAACGCCAACAACACGTTTGTCAACAAACTGGTTTATGTCGGTCAGAAAGACGGCACCTTTTACGAAAAAGGCACTTACGACATAGACGGCAGCATCATCAAGCTGGAAACCGGCAGCGAAATTTCCTATTACAAAAAGGAAAAAGGACAGCTTCGCCTGCTCGACTACGAGAAAAAGGAAATCACCGGCGCCCTGGCTGACAATTACATCCTGAAAAAAATCAAAGACTGCGCGGGAAAAGCGGAAAATGGAAAATAAAGAACCGGAATTAAAAGAGGAAGAACGGCAGAAATGCGAAATATGGACCCGCATCATGGGCTATTTTCGTCCGCTTTCCGTTTTTAATCCCGGCAAAAAATCCGAATTCCGCGAAAGGCGGTATTTCAGCGAAGAAAAAGCGCTGACGCCGGCAGAAAAAGACGCTGCCTCCCGGGCAAAAGAACCGTCCCCTTCAGACAAGCCGTGAAAACGGCCGCGGGAAAAAGTCCGTTCACGCAACGGCTGTCGCAAACAGGAAACAACAATCCCCACCTCGAAACGGCAGCATAACAACCGCAACGGCGTTTTCCGCCGCTTTTGCCCTGTCCCGGTATTCAGCAAAATTTTCACCTACGCCGTTTTTTCGTATTGACTTTATATTTATTTTGTGTTGACTTTATGTTTGAGAATGATAATCTTTCTCAAACAGACAACAACAAACATGCCGGGAGCAGACATTGTCCGCATTTGAACAGACATTCAGACAAAAAGGCATCAGTCTCACTTCGTCGCGGCTGGCCATTTTCGAGGTGCTTGAAAACGCCTCCGCACACATGACCGTCACCGACATTTTCAACGCCGCCAGACAAAAGGATCCCGGTCTCGGCATGGCAACCGTTTATCGTACCCTCAACATGCTCTGCGACCTGGGGTTGGCGGAAAAACACGAGTTTCCCAACATTGACGCGGTTTATGAAAAAACCGGCGCCGGAAACGGGCATCACCACCATATCATAGACGCAGACAGCGGCCGGATAGAAGAGTTTTCTGCCGCCGAACTCGACGTTCTGCTGGAAAAAATCGCCCGCGAACACGGCTATGAAATGCTCGGCCACAAAATTGAAATTTACGGAAAGAAAAAAGGAAGAAACGCAGCAACCGGCGTTGCCGGCGGCAAAAAACAAACTATATAGAGTTTTCAGGATCCGTCAAAAATATTTCACGTCTGACAGAAACCATGAAGAGCACGGCGGATCCTGGAAAATTTTTAAGGCTCCCGGGTCTTAAAAATTTGCTTAAAGCCTGTCGCCCTGCTTAAAATATTTCAAAATCGGCAGGCTTTTTATTTTGAACAAACAACGGAGACAAAAATGAAAGTAAACATCTTATACGGCAGCGAAACGGGCAATTCGGAGAATCTGGCCGGCACGGCGGCAAACGAACTGAAAAAAGCCGGTTTTGAAGCTGAAGTTCAGGATATGAGCGGCGTTCGTGCGGCCGATCTGGAAAACATGACGCGGCTTTTGGTCATCACCAGCACCTGGGGCGACGGCGAACCCCCGTCAAACGCCGCCGAACTGCACGACGAACTGTCTGCCGCAAACGTCAACCTGAGCGGCCTTACCTATGCCGTTTTGGGATTGGGCGAATCCTATTATGACCATTTCTGCCAGGCGGCCATTGATTTTGACGAATATCTGGCTGCTCTCGGCGCCGAAAGAATCCTTGAACTGGAAAAGGCCGACGGCGAATTTGAAGATGTCTTTTCCGTCTGGATCGGCAACGTGATTGCCAAACTGAAAGCCTGAGCGCTTTCACAAACAACAAGTATAACTCCCTTAAATAAAATATGCCCGGATTCCGGGCATATTTTATTTTTTCCGGCAAAACCATTATCCATATTTAAAAAAAACGGACAGCCATTATCTACGGCAGAAGAAACTGTTTCCATCTGATTTTCCGCCTGACACTCAATCGACAACAATTGCACAAAAAGGAGATTTTTCATGACGTCACCATTAGAAGGCATAAAAGTCATCGACATGACAGAAGTTCAGTCCGGTCCGTCCTGTACCCAAATGCTGGCCTGGTTCGGCGCGGAAGTGATTAAGATCGAACGTCCCGGCGGCGGCGATCCGACCCGCAACGAACTGACCGACCTCCCCGGCATGGACGGACTTTACTATTTGCAGCTCAACAGCAACAAACGCTCCATGGGGCTCAACGTCAAAACGCCCGAAGGCAAGGAAATTCTTACCAAACTTCTGCGGGAAGCCGACGTCTTCGTCGAAAACCTGCACCCCGGCGCCGCCGACGAACTCGGCTTTTCCTGGGAAGAAGTACACAAAATCAACCCCCGTATTGTCTACGGTTCCATCACCGGCTTTGACGAAAACTCGCCTTATGCCAACGTCAAATGCTACGAACCGATTGCCCAGTGCGCCGGCGGCGCCGCTTCCACCACCGGCTGGTGGTCGGGGGAAAACAACCTTCCGACCCAGTCCGGCGCCGCGCTCGGCGACAGCAACACCGGCATGCACCTGCTGATCGGCCTGCTGGCGGCGCTGCTCCAGCGCGACAAAACCGGCGTCGGCCAGCATGTGCGCCAGTCGATGCAGGCCTCGGTTCTCAACCTCTGCCGTGTAAAATTGCGCGATCAGCTGATTTTGGAACACACCGGACGACTGACCAACTATCCGCAATATCCGAACGGCGTTTTCGGCGACACCGTTCCCCGTTCGGGCAACATTGAAGGCGGAGGCGTTTTCGGCTGGTGTTACAAGTGCAAAGGCTGGGAAACCGACCCCAACGCCTATGTCTACATCGTTCTGCAAAGGGAAGACAAGGCTTTTGAAGCGGCCGCCAAAGCACTCGGCAAACCGGAATGGATCAACGATCCGAAATTTTCCACCGCCGACGCCCGCGACAAGAACAAGGAAGAAATCTACCGGGAAATTGAGCAGTTCACCATCGGCAAAGACAAATTCGAAGCGGTTGCCGAACTGAGCAAGGCGGGCGTTCCCTGCGGACCGGTGCTGAGCCTGAAGGAAATTGAAAACGACCGTTCGCTGCGCGAAAACGGCACCATCGTCGAAGTGGAGCAGATCAAACGCGGCAAATATCTGACCGTCGGCATGCCGATGAAATTTTCCGACTTCACGCCCGAAATTAAAGGCGCACCCCTGCTCGGCCAGGATACGGACCCGATTCTCGCCGGGCTGGGCTACACCCAGGAACAAATCGTCAAACTGCGCAACGACAAAGTCGTCGCCTGACAAAACAGCCCTTCCGCGGCCGTTTTTTCCCTGCCGCGGATTTTCGCCCGGCATTTTTTATCGGAGGTAACAACATGAACGCCACTGCAAACACCACCAACCTGACCGACGGCATGCGGCTGACGGTCGAAGCACTCAAGAAAAACGGCATTGACACCATTTTCGGCGTCGTCGGCATTCCGGTGACCGACCTGGCCCGCTATGCGCAAAAAGAAGGCATTCGCTATATCGGCTTTCGTCACGAACAGTCGGCCGGCAACGCTGCGGCCGCCAGCGGTTTTATCACCGGCCGGCCGGGAATTCTGCTTACCGTTTCCGCTCCCGGTTTCCTCAACGGCCTGGGCGCGCTGGCCAACGCTACCGTCAACGGCTTTCCCATGATTCAGATCAGCGGTTCCAGCGACCGCGCGATCATTGACCTCGAACAGGGCGACTACGAAGGGCTGGATCAGCTGAACATCGCCCGCCCGTTTGCCAAGGCGGCCTACCGCGTCAACCGTCCCGAAGACATCTGCACCGGCCTGGTCCGAGCCGTCCGCGCCGCCGTGTCGGGACGTCCGGGCGGAGTTTATCTGGACCTGACGACAGCCATGCTGGCTGCCGAACTCGACCGGGACACGGCAGCGGCTTCGCTTTTTTCACCGGTCGATCCGGCACCGGCCGTCATTCCGTCCGCCGACGCTGTCGAACGCGCGCTTAAGCTTTTGTCCGCGGCCGAAAAACCGCTGGTCATCCTCGGCAAAGGTGCCGCCTATGCGCAAGCAGACCGGGAAATCAGGGAATTTGTCGAAACAACCGGCGTTCCCTACCTGCCGATGTCAATGGCCAAGGGACTGCTGCCCGACGACCACCCGCAAAGCGCGGCCGCGGCACGTTCTTTCGTATTGGAAAACGCCGACGTGGTCATGCTGGTCGGTGCCCGCCTCAACTGGCTGCTCACTCACGGCCGGGGCAGGCACTGGAATCCGCACAACAAATTCATCCAACTCGACATTGATCCCGTCGAAATTGACAGCAACCGTCCGATCGCCGCACCGGTGGTCGGCGACATTGCCTCTTCCGTGCGCCTGCTTTTGAACGGTCTGGAACGACACCCCGTCAGGGCTCCCGCGGACTGGCTCTCGGCCATTGATGCCGCCAAACGGCCCAACGTTGCCAAAATGGAAGAAAAACTGAACGCCGAAGCTGCCCCGATGAACTTTTTCACCGCCCTGAACGCCGTGCGCAAAGTGCTCTCCGCGCACCGCGACATTTATCTGGTCAACGAAGGTGCCAACACGCTTGACGACACCCGCGACGTCATAAACATGTACCTGCCCCGCCGGCGGCTGGACTGCGGCACCTGGGGCGTCATGGGCATCGGCATGGGATTTGCCGTCGGTGCCGCCGTCACCGGCAAAAAACCGGTGGTGGCGATTGAAGGCGACAGCGCCTTCGGCTTCTCGGGCATGGAAATCGACACTGTCTGCCGTTACAAACTGCCGGTAACGATCGTCGTTTTTAACAACGGCGGCATTTACCGCGGCGACGATCCCAATCTCGGCGGCGGCAGCGATCCCTCGCCCACTGCCCTGTCCTCTTCGGCCAGATATGACAAACTGATCGAAGCCTTCGGCGGCGCGGCTTACAATGCCGCCACGCCGCAGGAACTGGAAAACGCCCTCTCCGCCGGTCTGGAATCCGGCCGGCCGACCCTGATCAACTGCGTCATCGACCCGGCCGCCGGCACTGAAAGCGGGCATATCGGCAGCCTCAACCCCAAAACGCTCGTTTAACACGGGAGGAAAAAGATTATGCTGAACATCATGCTGACCGACCTGGTTCCCATTTTCGTCATTATGATTCTCGGTTACGTTTCCGGCAAAAAAGGCGAATTTAACGCCGCAAACGCCAGAAGCCTCAATCAGTTCGTCTTAAATTACGCTTTGCCGGCGGGACTTTTCGTTTCCATCGTCAAAGCCGACCGAGCCATGCTGTTTTCCGACATCCGCCTGTCGCTGGTCAGCCTCGGCGTTATCGTCGGCTGTTATTTCTGGTCTTACTTTTCCTGTCTGAAATTTTTCAAACACAGCAAAGCCGAAGCTTCGATCGCCGGACTTGTCGGCGGCGCGCCGACCATCGGCTATTTGGGATTTGCCGTGCTGGAACCCATTTACGGCACCAGTGCCACCGTCGGCCTGGTGGTTGCGGTGGTGGCCATTGTCGTCAACGCGGTCACCATCCCGCTCGCCCTCTGCCTGCTCAATCCCGGAAGGCAGTCGGCAGCCGCCGCCGGCAATCCGCCGGTCAAACCGTCAAACGCCCTCCTCAACGCGTTGAAAGAACCGGTCTGCTGGTCGCCGATACTGGCGGTCCTCATCGTCTTGACGGGATTCCGCTTTCCCGGCAGCCTGGACCCGGTTTTCAATCTGATTGCCAACGCCAACGCCGGCGTTGCCGTTTTCGCCGCCGGCATCACCCTTTCGACCAACAAATTCGAGTTTAACGCGGAAGTGCTTTACAACTCTTTCGTCAAACTGATCTTCATGCCGGCGGCAATGCTTGCCATCGGCCTTCTGACGGGAATGAACGGCGAAAAACTGCAAATGCTGGTTTTGTGCGGCGCGCTGCCGCCGGTTTTTTCCGGCATTATCATCGGCAGCCGTTTTCAAACTTACGTGCAAACGGGCACTTCTTCGCTCGCCGTCAGCACCTTCCTGTTTATGGCAACTGCGCCTTTGTGGATTTGGCTGTCCCGGCTGATTGCCGGATAAAAAATCCGCTACGGTCACAAAAAAATACCCGGCCTTCAACAGCCGGGTATTAAAAATGCCGCAAAAAACTAAATGACCTTGGCCATAAAATATTCGTCGGCATATTTGTCGTCAAAGCTGACCGCCTTCTTGCGGATTCCTTCCCGCTCATAATGATGCTTCTCAAACAGGGCAATTGCCGGAAGATTGTCGGTAACCACCGTAATTTCCAGCCGGCCGACGCCCTTTTCCCTCGCCCAGTTTTCGGCAAAAGCGATCAGCTTGTCGGCAATTCCCTGCCGCTGACTGTCGCGCAGCACGCCGACGGTAAACCGGGCGGTATGCTTCAGTTTGGACAAATGACTGCGGGAAATGCCGAGATAACCGACGATCCGTTCGCCTTCGGTTGCCACGAAAACCTGTTTGTAATCATCGTAATCCTCAATATATTTCTGTTCCTGTTTGGCTTTTTCCGCCGTTTCTTTCGGCGTAAACATCAGATAGTCGCTTTCCTTGACCAGCTTTTCGTAAAACTCCACAAACTTTTCGGCATCGGCCGGTCTGATTTTTCTTATCTCCATGATATACCTCCAACTGATTGATTGCAAATTACCCCTCCCTCTTTGGTTCCAATAAGGTATTTTCGACTTTCCTTTTTTTCAACCGCCGTTACCCGAAAGTTGAGAGCCGAATGGCCGCCGCCGCGTTTTCCGAAATCGGAATTCTCCGCATTTTCATCCGCTTGCGCCTAAATGTTTTCTTTGCTTTTGCCGATGAATTTCAGACAAAACAAAAAAATCCTTTACAAAAGCAAATAAATCTGTTAATGGTTACAAATAGTTTAAAATGAGTAAAAGAATGACCGCTTTCAAATTGACATCCCTGCGCCTGCGCAGATTGACGCTGCGACGATGACTTGTCCCGCCAAGATAAGTTCGTCGCAAGATTTGAGTTTGCTCAAATCTTTTTTTTATGTCCAATCTCAGCAAAACGCAAAGGTTCAAAATGAGCACAAAACAGTTAACGGTCAAAAAATTAAACATTGAAAATTTAGCTGATGTTATGAAATTGCAGCAAAAAATCATCGGCAACCTACACCCTGACGAACAACACTTCATCCTGCACAGAACGGCGGAAGACTATATGAAATCGCTTGACGGCCGCAGTTCAAACATGTTGGGGGTCTTCGACGGCGAAACTTTAATAGCCCAAACGGTATACAGCCTGCCTCATAACGGCGAAAGCAGGGACATGCCCGAGTTCAAGCCGGAAATAGAAAACAAAGACCTGGTTTTGTACGAGGCCATTCTGGTCGATCCGGTTTACCGGGGCTCCAGCCTGATGAAAAGAATGCTCGAATATATCGAAAACAACGCCCTTGACAGCGGCAGGACCCACGCCATCATCCAAATTGCCGTCGACAACCCGGCCAGCTGGATAAACGCGCTGCACCACGGCATGTCCATTACCAAAGTCGACCTGGATCCTGCCGACGGGGCAAAAGTCATCTACTTGGAAAAAGAAATTTCCCGGAAACCCGCGCCGGTTCCGTTTCCCGTCCAAAACAACGCCCGGATTTACAGCATGCACCTCGGGGAAAACATCCATGCGGCAATCCCCGCCCTTTTCCACAAAATGCAGCATCTGATAAAAAACGGTTATCACGGTGTTGCTCTCAACAAAGAGAGCAAAAGCCTGATTTGGGAACAACAGAACGCCGCCAAAAGCAACGGCCTTTCCTTCGCCCATATGTCCGAAGGAAAAGCGCCTTCCTTTATCGAGCCGTTTTCTCTGCCGTCCCGAAATAATACCACTCGGTATTGACCGGCGCCTGCAAATTGGGCAGAAGAATAAAACCGTCGCTTAGAGCATAAAGCGCTTCCCCGTCATCATAAAGCGCAATCCGTTCGCCCTTGCACACCGGATCCAGGTGCTTGTAGCTGCGGCAGAGCCTGCCTTCCTTGCTCTTAAGCACATAGTTCTCCATCCGGATGTGCTTTTTCGCCCGGGCTGCCGGCAGCGGCAAATCAACCATCCCGAAGGCGGACAACGCGTTTACGATCGCCCGGTAAGCCAGTCCGGCCGCCTGCGGATCCCTGTGATAGCCGCACTCCAAAGTCGTGGCCGTATTGCCGTACGCATGGGCGCACCATTCGGTGGAAAAATCGCGGATTTCGGTCTGCCTGCCGTAAATGTCCGGCCAGCCTTCCAAAACAAAATCCACGGGCAGCGCGTCGATCAGCTTTTGGTTATAAACGTCGGGATAATCGCAAAAGGCAAAAGGAACGTCGCCGACGCAATGGGTCGAATGCAAATCCAGCGTAAACCTGTGTTCCCGGATGAGAGGACAAATTTCATTGGCAAGTTTCTGCTCGTAAGACCGCGGATTGTCATGCACGGTCATCACCCGGTTCAAATTCTCGTCAATATTGCGCACGTCCCGGCGGTACGCTTCCGGATTGCAGACCGGAACCAGCGTCATCTTCCCGTTTTTTAACGCCAGAGCGCCGCGTTCAATTTCGTCAATGATCCTGCGACAGGCTTGCGTGCCGGCTGTTTCGTTGCCGTGAACCGCCGCCAAAACCAACAGGCTCAGCCCGTCATGTTCCCCTTTGAACTCATGTTTTTCTATCATTTTGCCATTTCTCCCTAAAAAAACATAATACATTTATCCGACAACTTTACAAGTGCCGATTTTTTTTGCATCACGACGGCAACCGCCTCCGGCAGAAAAGAAAAACGGCTCCCGTAACGGAAGCCGTCAATTATGACGGGGCTTGGCCGGCAATTCACGAATTAACATTACCGACTGCCTTTATCAAAATTTGGAACATAACGTAAACCATGCAGATTCTCTTTTGATATTGGCTGCGGCTTATAAGGAACTTGCGTTGAGGCAGAAAGTTCTCTTAATCTTTTGATTCTATCTGCCAGGTTATTATCTTTATTTTGTTGCCCTGGAGTGATCCGATTATGATGATTGTTTTTATATAAATCTTTTGACCTTCCGGAAGTGTCGGTATTTACAACATAACGATTATAATTAATGACTCTTCCTGTTTCCGGGTTTAAACCGCTGAAACTATAGGAATATCCCCCGTAATTCTCAACAAGCTTATTTTGAGCTTTATTTGAGCGTTCATTATCGGCTTCGGCAGTTGCCGCAACCTCGTCAATCCCTTGCTCATGCAGTTTATCAAACAATTGCTTTTTTATTTCGCCGGCATAACCTTTACCCTTATGTTCATGCAACAGCACCGTAGACGTTGTTACCCTTACTCCCGTTCCGGCAGAAAACTTATGCCACTTTTCACAAGTTTTCAGTCCATTTTCAACATCAAACACATCCATCGGTTGCGGACGTGCATTTACCGACCCTATTATTTCATCACCTTTGACTACAAAATAAAAAAGCTCCGGGCCGTTTCTCCTGTTTAAAGGCTGTCCTGTCGCTTCGCATTCCCTCTTATTTTTATAAAAGTCTACGATCTTGGCGGTAAATTCTTCTTGACTGCCAACCCGGAAACTATCCATGGCAAATATAAAACCTTTGCTTTCCCTTTTGCCGACAGGATCATTTATTGTTTCATCCGATAAATACGCCCGCATTTTCTCGCAAGCTTTTTGATAGCTTTCAAAATGCTCTTGGGCAGGTTCCACAATTCTAATTCCATCCGCAATTTCCGCCATGTTCTTTTCCCCAACAATTCAATGTATTATTACAAGATAGTTTATGTAAAAAAAATAAAAAAACAACCCGTTAAAAAACAAAAAAATATAAACAAACGAATTCAGAAAACTTCTCCCCAAATATGATTTTGAAATTTACAACATCCGAACCACGTCAACTGTTTGATTTTTAAAAGGAAAACAGTTCCAGTGATAGGAACCGTCAATTACGGCGGGCAAAGACAGAAACATGGAGAAATGCCGGAATTGCATATTCCGGCATTTAAAAGTGGTGGAGCTTGGCTGGCAATTCACAACCTGATTATTTATCACTTTTAACAAAAAGAACATCTTGTCCTTAAGGTTATTAGATTGAAAATATCGCTTATTGTTTTATGATAAAAATGCGGCTATAGAATTATACAACTCCTGTCGGCTTCGTTCAGTTGTAAAATTATGTCCGCCTTCCGAAACAATACCTAAAGATTTTTTTGTTTCAAGCGCCTGATAAAGAGCTTTAACATCCTGGGGGGCAATAATATGATCATCTTCAGCCGTAATCAGCAAAACCCTTGCTTTAATATCTTTTGCTAAACGGAGAGCATCATAGTTCTTAGCCTCTTCAACAACAGTATAAGGTAAGACAACTGTTTGATAATTATAAAAACCTTTTTTCTTCCAGTCTTTACAAAAATCTGGCATATAAAACATACAGCTATTTTCCCATGTCACTCCGCTGACAACCGGAGTTATTGGAATTACAGCATCAATCACAGACGCGTTTTCTGCCGAATATTGTAAAACTGACGCCCCTCCTAAAGAATGACCGGCCAAGATAAACGGTTCACGATAAAAATTCTGTTTTTTAGCCCAGTTAATCACTGTTTCCAAATCTTTTTTGAAAGTTGCTAATCGAACATTAATAACCTCGCCATCACTTTTACCCATAGAATAGCGACTGTCAAAGATAATAACCAAATATCCATTATCTAGAAATGCTTTTTTAGCTGTCTGTACCGCAGAATGTTCAAGATTAGACGCCAAACCATGCTGAATAAAAGCTATTTTTTTATTTCTTCTATGTTCATACCCCTCAACCTGCACATAAATTACTTCATTTGCAGAATTTTTCAGCCAATTTTCTCGGGAAGGTTCTTGTCCTATGCAAGCAGTTAAAATAAATAAAAACAGCACAACGTGAATTTTTTTCATTTCCGCCTCTTATAGTCCATTTAAGTATTTAAATATGATATATGGCTGTCCTATTAAAAACAAGCAGCATTTACACCTTTTAAACATCTTGTTCTTTTAAAAATAACAACTATTATCTTTATCCGTTCCCCAAAGTATCTAAATGATAAACCTTATTAACCATTTGAAAAATATAAATATTGATAAAAAATAGTTCGGATATTTCAAAAAAATAATGTTTTTCAAAAAACGAACATCCGAACTCATCTAACCTATTGATTTATAAAAGAAAAACAGCTCCCGTGATAGGAGCTGTTAACTATGGTGGGCCCTGCCTGACTCGAACAGGCGACCAGACCGTTATGAGCGGCCTGCTCTAACCAACTGAGCTAAGGGCCCGGCATCTGAAAACGGTTAAAAAATAGGTCAAATATTTTCCGAAGTCAAGCGCTTTTTGGGCACCCCGCCGATCCGCGCCGCGGGAAATGCGGAAACCGCGCCGAAAAGAATTGACTTCCCTTCTGCTTTACACTACAATTTCACTGCTTTACATACGGATTATGTTTAACTTTTAATTATATTATCATGAACAAAATTGATGAAATCATCCAAAAATGGGGCAACAGGGAAGAAGCCTACCGCTTGTATCGTCTTGTCCTTTTTGACTATTACCTCACCCGCTATTTTGAACTGACGGAAAGAAAACTCGACGGAATTAAACATCACGGAATTAACGACAAAGCCCTGATCAACCTTTTGTTCGTCTGCCTCAACAGCGTGGAAAAGGAAAGCTGCGGCCTGTTTGAAGCGTTTCGTAATTTTAAAATCGTCTGCGGCTGGAGCCGGCGGATACTTACCGTTTCGCAGCCCGACGTCGAACGCCTGTTCGTACTCATTCCCGAACACCGTTCCAATAACGGGAAATGGGAAAAACGCCCGGCCGGGCAACGGACAAAAATCTGGACGGCTCTCGGCGAAAAAAGCATTGCCGACTATATCCGGGATTCTTCGGTCGGACATTACGCGCGCCTGATTGACCGCGGCGTTGACGAAGTGCTGGAAAAACTGCCGCCGTACTGTCTGGTCGACCTGACGGCCGGACGCCGCGCTCAAAGCGAATGGGTCGAATGGATCAATCGCACCGCCCGAATGCACCTGACCAACGACATCGCCGTCGGATCCGCCGGCCGTTATTATGACATTTGCAAGCGCTTTTCGACGCAAATGCTGGAAGAAGACAAAATGCTACTGCTGAGCGGCCTTTAGCGCATCCTGCCTCAAAAACACCGGACTTTTCACAGTTCCGGTGTTTTTTTATCCGCCGTTTCCCGCACCCGGGGTTTACAGCCGCAGTAATCCTGGGCATAAAGCCCCAATTCGCGGATCAGCAGCTGCCGCCGATCCTGCATGCCGCCCTTGCGCCCTTCGATTTCGACATACGGCACCCCGCATTCCGCCGAAGCCTTCTGCGCCGCACGGTTCACCTGCGCCAGATCCTTATAGCGGGAAACGCCCAACACGGACGCCACCGCGTCAAAACCGTTCTCCCTTGCGTATTCCATAACCCGCTTTAACCGCATGTAAAAGCACACGTCGCAGCGGCGGCCCCGTTCGGGTTCGTTTTCCAGCCCCTTTATCAGGTTGCGCCAACGTTCGTTGTCATATTCCAGTTCAATAAACGGAATTTTCCGTCCTTCGCACAAACGCCGGTTTTCTTCTCTTCTTTTTTCATATTCGGCCGCCGGCACGATATTCGGATTATAAAACGCCACCGCAAAATCATACCCGTCCCGCGCCATTTTTTCGATCACCGCACAGCAACAGGGCGCACAGCAGGACAAGAGCAATATTTTCATTCTTTTACACCTTTCGCACCGTTTTTCGGTTTTATAGCACAAATTTCGCAAAATGCAACAAGCCCGGTCAGCATAATGCTGTCCGGGCCTGTTTGCAAAACATCGGATCAACGGCTCAGGCATTCCTCATCAGACTGCGGCGGTTGACCTCGTTCCATATTTCCAGCTCGTCGTTGACGTAAGCGCGGTAACTTTTCTTTCCGGCCACGTTTTTATAATCCCGGAAAGCCTTGTCACCCTTGAAAATGCAAATCGTCACGTTTTTCAAAAATCCCTGCGCCAGCGGGGCGTAACTTTCGATTGCCGAAAGCATCGCCTTGGCCGACCGGGTAAAACTCAGACTGCCGCTTTTGCCGGTTCCGAGAGCGGGCATAACGATCCTGTCAAGACCATTTTTTTCGGCTTCGGCCAAAGCGGCAAAAGTCGAAAGCTGCACCATGCCGAAAGCGTCCGGAGCAGACACGCCCAAAAGGGAAACGTTGAGCATCTTGACACCGTCGCGGCCGTCGGTAACGAAAGAATAACCGAAAGGCAGCCGTCTCTGGCGGGCAACGACGGCATAATCGCGGATACCGCAAAAATGACCGTTCTGACTTAAGATGCCGGACACGCCGGTCAACGACATTTTATCGGCAAACTGAGGAACGACAAAACCCTTTGCGTCCACGCTCAAAACATTGCCTTGCACGATTTCTACAGAAATTTTTTTCATATTCCCAATGATTAAGTTAATAATTTTAAATCGCTTCAATATACCCGGACGCGGCAATTTTGTCAATTTGATTTTACTCGACACGGAGAACAAACCGCCGGCCGGTTTTCCGCATTTTTTACATTCCGGCAAAAAAATCTTGATTCCGACAAATTTAACGGACATAATCGGGCAGACAAACGCCAACGGTCAGGAACAACGGATGAAAATTTTAGTCGGATTAAGCGGCGGCGTAGATTCCGCGGCAACAGCCTATCTTTTGAAACGTGACGGTCACGAAGTGATCGGCGCCACCATGTCCATCTGGGACAAAAACACCAACTTCCGCGGCAGTGCTTCGGCCGATTCCTGCTTCAGCCCGCATGAGGAAAAGGATGTGGAATCCGCCCGCAAAATCTGCCGCGAACTGGATATTCCCTATTATGTTTTCGACTGCGCGGAAGAATACAAACGGATCGTGCTGCACAATTTTAAACAGGAATACACCGCCGGCCGCACGCCCAACCCCTGCGTGTGGTGCAACGCCGTCGTCAAATTCGAAGCTTTGCCGGCAGCTGCCCGCAAAGCCAACCTTGACTTTGACAAATTCGCCACCGGCCACTATGCCCGTCTCGATTTTGACGACGGTGCCGGCCGTTGGCGCATCCGCCGCGGCGTCGATCCGAAAAAAGACCAGTCTTATTTTCTTTACCGTCTCAGTCAGGAACAGCTCAGCCGTATCCTGCTGCCGCTCGGCGGTTATCAAAAGGCCGAAGTGCGGGAATTTGCCCGGCTGGCCGGGTTGGAAGTCTGCGACAAGCCGGACAGTCAGGACTTTTACAACGGCGACATCAACGATATTTTGCAAAAAGAACCGGAACCGGGGAACTTTGTCGACAAAGAGGGCAAAGTTCTCGGCCGCCATCAGGGAATCTGGAATTATACCATCGGCCAGCGCCGCGGCATGGGCATTTCTTCCGAACGGCCGCTTTATGTCATCGGCATCAACCCCGAACGGCGGGAAGTGGTGCTCGGACACGACGGCGACACGCTCCGCTCCTCACTGACATGCGAAAACCTGAGCTGGCTTTCGATCCCCGGCATTGACCGGCCGCGGCCGGTGACAGTCAAAATCCGTTCGTCACAGACGCCGGCCGCCGCATTGCTGTCAATGATCGGCGAAGACAAGGCGGAAATCCGCTTCGACGATATGCAGAAAGCGGTAGCGCCCGGCCAAAGCGCCGTATTTTACGACGGGGACACGGTTTTGGGCGGCGGCATCATCTGCCGCTGAAAGCTTCCCTGAAATCGTCAAGGTCCGGCAGCTGCGGCAGCAGTTTATAATTTCCCTTTCCGTCATAATACACGTAAAGCGGAATGCTGCTGCGGCCGAAAGCCGCCAGCGCCCGGGAAATTTCCGGACTGCGGTTGGTCCAGTCGGCTTTGAACAGACGCACCTTATGCTTTTTGGCCAGGCGGGCAAAATCCTGCCCCGAAAACACCGACTTTTCGTTGACTAAACAGGTGATGCACCATTTGGCGGTAAAATTGAGCAAAACCTTCTCGCCTTTTTCAAGCGCGGCCTCCACTTTCTCCGGCCGGTAAGGCTCCCATGCCGACGGCACCGTTTCCGCCCCGCTCCACAACACCCACAGCAGCCAGCCGCAGGTTGCAAGCATCGGCAGGGCAAACAGTTTTTTCACCACTTCCATCCAGCGGCCCGGCCGCGGCAAAATCTTCTTCAGCGCCGCGGGATAAATACCCGCCAGAAAGAACGGCAGCGCATAGCCGGCTCCCAGCATCAGAAATACCGGATAGTAAAAATAAGCCGGCCGGTCGGTCGTCAGCGCCCAGCCGACGGCAGCCCCCATGAACGGCGCCGTGCAGGGACTGGCGATCAGAACCGCCAAAAGCCCGGTCATAAACGAGCCGGCGGGAAGGTACTTCAAACTCCAGTTGACTTTGATGACATTTAAGAACATCAGCGCCAAAAGCAGAAACAACAGCGCCATCGCAGCGACGAAATAAGGCGACTGCAGCTGAAAGCCCCAGCCGATTTCCGCCCCCCGGTGCCGCAGCCAGGAAAGCAGCGCCGCCGTCAGGGCAAAGCAGGAAAGCACCCCGCCCGCATATTGAAAAGCCTCGATGACATTGCGGCGGCGTTCCTTCTCTCTGGTTACCGACATAATTTTGATAAACAAAATCGGAAAAACGCAGGGCATAAAGTTAAGAACGATTCCTCCGGCAAACGCCAGCAGCAGAATTTCCAGCCAGCCGTCGGACGACTGCGTCTTCTCCGCCCCGGCATAGGGCGAACGACCGGCAGGATTTTTGCCCGGCAGGGACGAAACGGCAAACAGGCCGGGAACGGTTTCCGCCGGCGCCGCGGCAAAAACTTCCGGCGTCAGCTTAAAGGCCAGACTTTCCGGCACGCACTCCCCGTTGCAGGCCATCCAGGAAATTTCCAGATCCGGCATCTCTCCCGCCGCCTTGTCCAGCACCGCGGAATAGGAGGCCGGCCGGCGATAGACGTTTAACCCGTAACCTTCGTAAATAATATCTTCGCCTTCGCTCCATTCTTCGGTCACCAGCCGATGATCATAAAGCCGCCATTCGACTTTGGTCGGCAAACCGACTTCGCCGGGATTGTGCGAATATATCTGCCAGCCGTTCTGCGGTTCGATTTTCAGCTTCACCCGGATCTGCCCGCCGTCCTCAACCGCGGAAACTTCAACCGCATTGCGCGGCGTCTGTTTGCGCACCGCCGCATCGGCGCCGGCGGCGGCAAACGCCAGAACAAGCGGCAGCAAACAGCGCAGAAAAAACTTTTTCATCTACTTTCCTTTGCGGAAGGGAACGATTACAAAATTGTAATAGGCGGCAACAATCATGCTGAAAGCCTTGATCAACGACAATACGCCGAGCAGAATCGCCATCACCGGAAACCAGCCGGGAAACAGACAGAGAATCATCAGCGCGATCAGCGTTTCCGACCCCTGAGCCAGACCGCCGAGATAAAAAGGCGAATGGTCAAGGTTAAGCTGCCGGTCGGCATGGTTTTTGTAGGCAACCACCGAATAGGCCAGCATCGCGCAGCCGGCAGCGGCAAAACCGAACAGCATGCAGGCCGCGGCCAGGCCGTTTTCGGCCGGGTCGGCAAGGGCAAAGGCAAAAATGACGCCGCCGTAGAAAATATAGTCAAGCGTCGCATCGAGAAAAACGCCGAAATCGGTCACTTTGGTCGACCGGGCAATGGCACCGTCCAAACCGTCGCAGAAGCGGTTCAGCAAAATGGCAAGCAGCGCCCAGCCGTACATTTCCATGGCAATAAAATTGACGGCAAACACGCCGATGACAAATCCGCTCCAACTGACCGCGTTGGCCGAAATACCGATCTGTCCGAGATAAGTTCCGGCCACGTTGATTTTGTTGTAAGCCTTGGCGTATATTTTGCGCGACAGCGCCGTAATGTAGGCCCACTGTTCCCTGACCCGCAGGTTGCGCCAGAAGTCTTTTACTTTTTGCTTGAGAATTCGGAAATATTCTTTCATAATGAACTGCCTTTCATAAAAAACGACCATTTTGTTGATAAGATAACACAAAATAATAAAATTTTTACTAATTCCGGACCCGAAAACATGCGCCTTTTAAAATATATTCTCATTTTTATCATCGCGGCCGCCTGCATTTTCCGGCTGTGGCAGGAACGCCCGTCCTACGAAACGATTTCCGGCCGGACCATGGGCACCTACTACGGCATCAAAATCAAAAACTCCCCCGCTGCCGCCGACCTCGCCGCGGAAATAGAAAAAACGCTGACCGAAGTCAATGCGGAAATGTCCGTTTTCGACCCGGATTCGGAACTGTCAAAAATCAACGCCGCCCCCGCGGGACAATGGCTGGAACTTTCCGAACCGATGCGAAAGGTGATGAAAAAGGCCCATGAAATATACCGCCTGAGCGGCGGCGCTTTCGATCCCACCGTCGGCCGGCTGATCGACCTTTGGGGATTCGGCGTCAAAAAAGGAAAGAAACGTCCCGACGACAAAGAAATACGGGCATTGCTGGCCACCTCCGGCTTTGACAAAATCCGCTTTGACAAAGACTGGCAAAAACTGAAAAAAGACAACAGCGAAGTCACGCTTAACCTTTCGGCCATCGCCAAAGGCTACGGCGTCGACCGCGTGGCGGAAAAACTGGAAGAACTCGGCATTCGCGACTACGTGGTCGAAATCGGCGGCGAAGTGCGGGCGGCCGGCCGCAAATCGGAAGACGTTGACGGCTGGAATGTCGGCATCGTCAAACCGGAAGGACATTATACCGAAAACGCCTACGTCCTCACCGTCAAAAACCACGCCGTCGCCACTTCCGGCGACTATCGCAACTTTTATTACGACGGCGGCAGGAAATTCTCCCATACCATCTCGCCCCAAACCGGCTATCCGGTTGAAAACGGCCTGGCGTCCGTCACCGTATTTCACGACGACTGCATGACCGCCGACGCTCTGGCCACCGCCCTGACGGCCATGGGCGAAAAAGAAGCTCTCGCTTTTGCCGAAGAAAACGGCCTGGCCGTTATTCTGTTCGTCCGCGACGGCAGCGGCATCGTTCCGCAGTTTTCGTCAGAAACAAAAAAAATGACGGGAGAAAAATAAAATGGAAACCCACGAACGCGCCGGCACCGTAACCGCCGTCGGCCAACATACGGTCACGGTAACCTTCAAACGGTCGGAAGCCTGCGGCGGCTGCGCCGTCAGAAACTTCTGCCACACCGGAAACGACGGCGAAAACAAGGCGGAAATCAAAGTTGCGGACACTTCGTCCTATCATGTCGGCGAACGGGTTACGCTGACGATCAGCGAAAAAAGCGCCGTCTATGCCGCCCTCATTGCCTACGCGCTGCCGCTTGCCTTTACGCTTGCCGGTCTGTTCATTCCGCTTGCCGCCGGCGCCGGGGAAGACACCGCCGCCTTTTCCGCGCTGGCGGCGCCCGCTCTTTATTACCTGCTGCTGTTTTTCTTCCGCCGCCGTATCGGGGCAAAAACAGAAATTAAATTGCGATAAGTGCAAAAAAAGATTTTGCATCCCCCGAATTTATGTTATGTATAAACGCATAATTTATAAATTCTCAAGAGAGTTGCCATGAGCGAACTAATCATAGCCAACATTGTCGTTTTGTCGCTGATTGCCCTGGCTGCGGCGCTGGTTCTTTACTTTGCCGCGCAGAAATTCAAGGTTGCCGGCAATCCGCTGGCCGACAAAATCGCCGCCCTTTTGCCGCAGGCCAACTGCGGCGCCTGCGGCAAAGCCGGCTGTCAGGATTTTGCCAACGCCTGCGTCAATGCCGACGCGGAAGCCTTTGCCCACCTGTACTGCCCGGTCGGCGGCAGCAAAGTCATGAACGAAGTAGCCAAACGGCTCGGCTATTCCACGCCGGAGCACGAACCGACGGTAGCGGTGCTGCATTGCAACGGCACCTGTGAAAACGCCCCCGACAAAGTAGAATACATCGGCCTGCAGAGCTGCCGGCTGGCCAACCGCGCCTTTGTCGGCAAAACCGGCTGCCCGAACGGCTGTCTCCGGCTCGGCGACTGCGTCCGCAACTGTCCTTTCGGCGCCATCGAAATGGACGATCTGACCGGCCTGCCCAGAGTCAACCCTGACAAATGCACTTCCTGCGGCGCCTGCGTCCGCATCTGCCCGCGCGGATTATACGAAATCCGCCCCCGCGGAAAAAACGGGGTAATGGTTTATGTGGCCTGCAGCAACAAACAAAAAGGCGCAACCGCCCGCAAAAACTGCAAAGCCGCCTGCATTGCCTGCATGAAATGCACCAAAATCTGCCCGGAAGTCACCGTTGAAGAAAATCTTTCCCGCATTCCGCCTTCGGTTTCGGCCAAGCTTTACGGTGCGGAACTGGCGGCCGGCTGCCCGACCGGCGCCATCGTCTATACCGGAGCCAAAGGAGACAAAAATGAGCAAAACTAAAACTTTTTCCGTCGGCGGCATCCACCCCGACAAGCACAAAAACACCTCATATCTCCCGATCGAAGACGCCGGCATCCCCGAAACCGTATATGTACCGGTCAAGCAGCATATCGGCGCGCCGGCCAAAATTCTGGTCAAGAAAGGCGACCGGGTCAAAGTCGGCACCATGATTGCCGATGCCGACGGCATCGTTTCCGCCGACGTACACTCTCCCGTTTCCGGCGAAGTGATCAAAGTGGAAGAGGTAACCGGCGAAGTCGGTTATCTGGAAAAAATGATCACCATCAGGACCGAAGGCGACGAATGGGAGGAAACGATAGACCGCACCCCCGATCTGGTCAAGGACATCACCGCTTCGCCGGAAGAAATCGTCAGCATTATCCGAAATACCGGCATTGTCGGCATGGGCGGCGCCGGTTATCCGACCCCGATCAAAGTCACCCTGCCGGCCGGCAAAAAAATCGACTGTATCATCTTAAACGGCATCGAATGCGAACCTTATCTGACCGCCGACGACCGCCTGATGCAGGAAAAAGCGGAACAGATCATCATCGGCGCCAAAATCTTAAACCGGGCGCTCGGCATCCAGAAAGCGGTAATCGCCATTGATGAAAACAAACCGGCGGCAATCGAAGTTATGCACAGGCTCACCCGCCGCTATGTCGGCGTCAACGTCGTCGTCTGCAAAACCAAATATCCGCAGGGCGCGGAACGGCAGCTGATCGCCGCCGTCACCGGACGCGAAGTACCCCCCGGCTGCCTGCCGATCGACGTCAACTGTCTGGTGCAAAACGTCGGCACCGTTCATGCCGTATACGAGGCCGTGCAAAAAAGAAAGCCGCTGTTTGAGCGCATTGTCACCGTCAGCGGCGACGATTTGCAAAGCCCCGGCAACTACCGCGTGCGTATCGGCACGCCGGCCTCCTATCTGATTGAAAAGGCCGGTCCGCTGGAAACGCCGGGCAAAATCATCTTCGGCGGACCGATGATGGGCGTAGCCGCCACCAACCTGTCGGCACCGGTGACCAAAACCACCTCGGGCATCCTGCTGCTAAAAGAAGGTTCCGTCTTTGATCCCGAACAAACCGCCTGCATCCGCTGCGGACGCTGCGCGGAAGTCTGCCCGCAGGGGCTGGAGCCTTTTGCCATCACCGGTTTTGTCCGCCGCGGAGAATATCAGGAAGCCAAGAAAATTCACGTTCTTGACTGCATCGAATGCGGCAGCTGTTCCTATATCTGCCCGGCCCGGGTTCCGCTGACCGACTACTGCAAACTGGCAAAATACGAAATACGCAAAAAGAAATAGGACTTTGACCGACATGCTGAAAATTTCCACCGCCCCGCATTTTTATTCTCCCGTCGACACCCGCTTGATCATGCGCGACGTTATTATCGCGCTTGCACCGGCCGGGCTTGCCGCCGTCGCCCTGTTCGGCATGGCGGCGCTTATCACCATGGTGACCGCTATGGCCGGCTGCGTGTTGTTTGAATACGTCTGCTCAAAATGGTGGCTGAAAACAACGCCGTCCACCCGCGACCTTTCGGCCGTGGTTACCGGTCTGCTGCTTGCCTATAACCTACCCTGCAACATGCCGGTCTGGATGACGCTGATCGGCTGTTTTGTTGCCATCGTCATTACCAAAACGGCATTTGGCGGCATCGGCAAAAACCTTTTTAACCCGGCGCTTGTCGGCCGCGTTTTCCTTTTCATCTCTTTCCCCGTACAAATGACGACCTGGATGCGGCCGCATTTGTTTGACTTTATGAACGCCGACGTTACCACTTCGGCCACCACGCTCGGCATTCTCAAACATGTCGATGCCGCCACTTCCGCCACGCAGCTAACCGGCAGTTTGAGCGAGCTGCCCGGTTATCTGGAAATGTTTCTGGGCTACACCGGCGGTTCGATGGGAGAAGTTTCGGCTCTGGCACTGCTGATCGGTTTTCTTTATCTTTTATACCGGAAAGTCATTTCCTGGCATATCCCGCTTTACTATCTCGGCACATTTTTCATCCTCACCGGCATCTGCTGGCTGACTACCGGTTCACCGGCAGCCGAACCGGTAACGCACCTGCTGTCGGGCGGACTTCTGCTCGGCGCCTTTTTCATGGCGACGGACTACACAACCTCACCGATGAGTAAAAACGGCCGCATCGTCTTTGCCGTCGGCTGCGGCGTGCTCACCTTTGTCATCCGCCGTTACAGTTCTTATCCGGAAGGCGTTTCCTTTGCCATTCTGATCATGAACGCCTTCGTACCGCTGATTGACCGTTACGTCCACCCGCGCATATTCGGAACCGGGAGAAAATAAATGAAACCGATAAAATCAACTTTATTCAACATGATTGCCGCCCTGCTTGCGGTCGCCGTGCTGTCGGCCGCCGCCCTCGGATATGTCTATCAGATTACCAAGGAACCGATCGCCCGGGCCAAAGACCAAAAAACGCTTGATGCCATCCGCGAAGTGGTCGGAACTTTCGACAACAATCCGTTTGCCGAAAAAACAACCATCGCCACCCCCGACGGAAAATCCGAACTCGAACTTTACCCGGCGCGGGAAAACGGCATCGTCACATCGGTCGCGATCAAAACCTTTTCCGACAACGGTTTCGGCGGCAGAATCGAACTGATAATCGGCATGCTGATGGACGGCACCGTTACCGGTTACAAAGTCATCGAGCAAAAAGAAACGCCGGGACTTGGCACCAAAATCGCGGAAAGTAAATTCGCCGACCAGTTTATCGGTCTCAACTCTTACCACGATCAATTCAAATTAAAGAAAGACGGCGGGGAAATCGACGCCGTCACCGGCGCCACCATCAGCTCGCGGGCGGTGATCGACGCGGTGGAAAAAGCGGTTTCAACATACAAGAAATTTAATGCGGGAGCAACCGGTCATGAAGAATAAAAGCCTCTCCAACCTCACCCGCGGCATTGTCCGCGAAAATCCGGTTTTCGTCATGATGCTCGGCATGTGTCCGACCTTGGGCGTTACCACTTCGCTTGAAAACGCGCTCGGCATGGGAGTTGCCACCGCCTTTACCCTGCTTTTGTCCAACTGTGCCATCTCGCTTTGCAAAAACTTCATCCCCGCCATGGTGCGCATTCCCTGCTATATCGTGCTGATCGCTTCAATTGTCACGGTCATCGACATGATGATGGCCGCCCGGCTGCCGGCTCTGCACGCCAGACTGGGGATCTATATTCCGCTGATCGTGGTCAACTGCATCATTCTCGGCCGTGCGGAAGCGTTTGCCTCGAAAAACAACGTTTTTCAATCTTTCCTCGACGCTCTCGGCATGGGCATCGGTTTTACCCTGGCGCTTTCGCTGCTCGGCTCGGTGCGTGAAATTCTGGGCGCCGGCAGTCTGCTCGGCCACGGCCTGATCGGAGAAGAAGGGTACCCCGTCCTGCTGTTTGTCATGCCGCCGGGCGCTTTTCTGGCACTTGCCGGGCTGATCATTGTCTTCAACCGCCTGCGGGGAGTAAAATAAATGAGCGTTACCATGATTTTCATTTCCGCTATTCTGGTCAACAACATCGTCCTGTCGCAGTTTCTGGGCATTTGCCCGTTTCTCGGCGTATCCAAAAAAATCTCCACCGCCGTCGGCATGGGGCTGGCCGTCATGTTCGTCATGACCATCTCGTCCGTCGCCACTTATCTGATTTACTACCGGCTGCTGGTGCCGTATCATCTGGAATTTATGAACACGGTCGTTTTCATTCTGGTGATCGCCGCTTTGGTACAGATGGTGGAAATCATTATCAAAAAAGTTTCTCCCGCCCTGTATCAGGCGCTCGGCATCTATCTGCCGCTGATTACCACCAACTGCGCGGTCTTGGGCGTTGCCATCCTCTCCATACAAAAGGGCTTTTCGCTGTCGCTTTCGGTCTGCTTCGGCCTGGCCAACGCCGCCGGCTTTACCCTCGCCATTGTGCTGATGGCAGGTTTGAGGGAACGCATCAGCCAAAACCAGGACGCCTTGCCGCAATCCGTGCGCGGCGCGCCGATCGCCCTCATCACCGCCGCCCTTCTCTCAATGGCTTTCATGGGCTTTTCGGGGATCGGCAACTGAACAATATTCCCGACGAATCCCGCTCCGTCTGTTATCATTTTTCTTAAATCATAAGGATAAAAACAATGATAAGCGAACATTCCCTTTGGATTGACAAAATGCAGGATTTTGCCGGCGCTCTCAGACAAGAAGCGGAAGCGCCGGAAATTGCCAGACCGCAGACCGTCTGCCTGGTTGACCATGATCGTCTGGAAAGGGAATTTTTGCACCGCAAGGCGGACAACGAACTTTGCGGCCTCGGCTCGGACGACGAACGGCTGAAGTTTGAAACCGCCCGGCAGGCGCTGCGGAGTTTCAGTGTTTCCGACCGGGAAACGGAACAAGCTTACCAAAACTTTCAGCGGCAGACACAACAATCCGGCAGCCGAGGGGAAATATCTTACGAACAGTTTGTCGCCGGTTTTTACAACCTCGGCAACAACACGAACTTTATCACAATGTTTGACCGTTCTTTTATTTTTCTTGACAACAAGGAAAAAAACATGGCTGCAAGCGGCAAAATCATGTTTTCCGGCATTTCGCCGGAACTGCGGGAGGCTCTGGACGGCGTCGACATTTTTGAAGTGAGCAAAAAACGCGGCCTGTACCACGAAGCCGTTCATTGCACGGGAACCGACAACGAAGCTTATTGCGACGCGTTTGCCTGCCTGAAAATCGTGCAAGAGCACTCCAACCCGGCAATTGCAGACTTTCTTGCCAACGCGCGCCTGAACGGCATGATGTATCCTTTGGCGGTTATGAGCGCCCGTTTGCGCAGCGGCGACAAAGAGGGCGCCGACAAATGGCGATCTTATATTATGAACCCCGCTCTGAAACAAATCAAAAACCACACCCGATCCCTGTGGCGGGACGGAAAACTGTCTGCCTTAAGCAATCGGGAACTGCTGGCGGAAGCCCGGAAGATTTCACAAACCGCGCAATATTCGCCGGAAGCCATGAGGGAACTGGACGAGGCACTGGCGGCTCCGCTGACTTTCGAAAGTTTGAAAAACACGACCGTTATCAAAGACACCTTTGCATTGGCGGGTATCCTTCCATTGTCGGCCAATAAGTCGTATTAGTAACACAAAGAAGAGTTCCGTTCGCTCCTTCTCTAAAACCTAAATGGTTCACAGAAGCATCAATAAAACCGGCATTATACAAAATAAACAGATGATGTCTTAATTTCTTTTCTTGCAAATCATTTTCAGATTCTTCAATGTTCATCTTTTCTAACAAATAAGCCATTGATACTCTGTCACTCTCACAGTCATTTATCGTATTTAGCAGAAGTTTGATATAATCTAAATCAAGTTTCATCTCTTTCGCCTACAACAATTCAATTTCAATCCCCTTGTCCCTACTTATGTAATAAGCGTTAGAAAGGGCAATATCGTCTTTGAAGGCTTCTTCGGCAGCGACGATTTTGGCCGGTGCCAGATCACACATTGCCGAGATATCTTCCGGTGCAATACCGCCGTTTGCACTGTCCAGACAAATCAACACCAGCCCGTCGTCACCGATTGAATAAACTTTGCGACCGTTAACGCTGATTTCATTGACCTTATATGTCGGCGGAATACCGAGTTTCAGCATAACTTCAAAGACCACGTCTAATTCCGACCTGTCATTTTTAAGGCTTTTAACCACGCTGTTCATACGGTTAAACAAATCTTCTTCGCTATCCGTCGGTGTATCGTCCCATTTAACCAGGTTTGAAGTATCCAGTTTCAAAACCTTAAAGCCGGTATCAACCTCAGGATGTTCGGCTTTAATCTTAGCTCCGGCACGGCGGATGCGTTCTTTGCCGATTTCACAAATGTTTTTATATCCGGCCTTTGCACCTTGCGAATTTTCATTACATAGTTCCGGCAACTGAATCAATATAAATCTTCTCTGCATACCATCTTCCGCATTCAATTGCATAACCGCATGCGCTGTTGTTGCTGAACCAGAAAAAAAATCTAAAATTATATCAAAATCATCCATAGATAACATTGATGCTAATTTATTTATAATATAAGTTGGTTTGGGATAATCAAAAATTTCAGAATTTCCAAATAACTCTTTTATTTCGTTCTTTGCATTCTGATAATTTGTTTCTTTTTCGCACCATATTGTTTTGACTTTTGTTGTTTTTACCTCTCCATCATCATCATCAATATAATCTTTTCTAAAAATATCCCATGCATCAGGTTCACCAATTCTATTTACTTTTTTTGCAACAACTTTGTCTAATTCTTGTTTAAATTTTTCTAGTCCCCAAGTCCATCTACTCAATTCTCCGGTAGGTCTCTTAGGTATGACCTCAATAAAATGATTATTTAATTTAGTTAAAGATACCGTTTGATTCTTGGGATTAACATAAACAGGATAAAACATATTTGGCCTATCTTCTTTTCTCCATGCACCACCCCGTTTCCTTAATCCTAATAAACGATACCTCCTTCCTGTTTCATCCTTAAGAGAATATTCTGATATAGCTTCTTCATCTTTTCCTAGGCCTCGGAGTTCTAATTCACAGATACTCTTTGCATACATTAAAATATATTCATGAACATACGATAGATTTTTACTATTTTGAGATCCTCGGGGATTGCTTTGAATAGTGAATAATCCTACAAAATTTTCTTCACCAAACACCTCATTACATAATTTTTGTAAATTATAGACTTCATTATCATCAATAGAAATAAAAATCACCCCGTCATCACGCAACAGGTTTGCCGCCAAACGCAAACGCGGATACATCATATTAAGCCAGTTGGTATGATAACGCCCCATTGTTTCCGGGTTGGATTTGGTGGTTTGGCTGGTTATTTCTTTGTATTTGGCCAACGGATCTTTAAAATCATCTTCATACACAAAGTCGTTTCCCGTATTATACGGCGGATCTATATAAATCATCTTAACCTTGCAGTAATAAGCTGTTTGCAAAAGCTTTAAGACTTCCAGATTGTCGCCTTCTATATAAAGATTGTTGGTATTTTCAAAATCAACGCTTTCTTTCGGACAGGGACGAAGCGTTCCGGTTGAACGTTTTCCCGCAATCCGATAACACTCGGATTTACCTTTCCATTCAAACTTATATTTCTCAAAATCGTTGTCGATATATTCCCCGCATAAAGACAACAACTTGTTTATATCAAGCTTCCCTTCGTTGAAACATTGCGGAAATATCTTCTTTAGCTTTTCTTTATCTACTGCTTCTATGTCAAGGCTTTTGCCATCGACTTTCTGAAATTTTACCTCTTCCGCCATTATCAACTCCGTTATTTGCTGAAATTTAAATCAGTTTACGGATTTCATTAAAAATTTCAAGCATTCTAACCCTGTTATTGACATTAAATACATTTAAAAACCGACGGCGGACAATGCCTTTAACCAACCCTTCAGAGCTTAGAACAAAATTCGGAACTTTAAAGCGAAAACTTGCGAACTATGATTCCGTCTTTGCAATCTTTTAACCGCTTTATCCCCCCCCCGGATCCTGAGGCATAAAAAAAATCTCTGCATTTCTGCAGAGATTTTCTTAAATGGTAGGCGCGTGGAGGCTCGAACTCCAGACCCACTGATTAAGAGTCAGTTGCTCTACCAACTGAGCTACGCACCCATAACCTTTATGGGCGCAATATAAACCCCAATATTTTTTTTTGCAACACTTTTTTTATCATTTTGCAAATTTTTTGCACAAACGCACCGGCAGCATAAAAAGTTATTGACCGGAAAATAATTAGAAGTTGCCAAAGACCAAGCTTTTATTTATAAATAAAACATAAACTACGACATTGAAAACGAGGACTTTCATGAAAAAACTTGCCATTTTTGCACTTATTCTCGCCGTCATCGGCGCCGTTGTCTATTTTAAGGCCCCTTCGGCCGAAAACATTGTCAAAACCGTTGTCCACAAATACGGCAGCCAGGTTACCGGCACCGAGGTTAACCTCGGCGGCTTTCGTCTGGCTCTGACCAAAGGCGAAGTGGAAATCAGCGATCTGACCGTTGCCAACCCTGAAAATTACAGTCAGCCCCATATCATGAGCGTCGGCCGGGTTTTGGTCAAGGTCAACCTGAAATCCCTCCTTGACAAGACCATTATTGTGGAAAAAGTGGAAATCGAAAAACCGCAGATTACCTACGAGCTGCTCTCGCTCACTCAGAACAATGTTTCCCAGCTTTTGGAAAACATCAAACAAAACACGGCTTCCGCCGACAAAAAAGCCGCAGCGGAAGAAAAAAAGACTGATGACGGAAAATCAACCGGCGACCCGGTCAAAGACGGCAAAAAAGTCATCATCAGCGACTTAAGCGTCACCGGCGGCAACATCAATCTGGCGGCTTCTCTTGCCGGCCGCGCGGCTTCCGCTTCGGTTCCGCTGCCGACAATCAAAATGCAGAACATCGGTAAAGAAAAAGGCAAAAACGGCGCCGGTATCGTCGATACCCTGTCGGCCGTTCTGCAAAAGATTTTCGACACCGCCTATGACACCGTGGTCAAAAGCAAACTGGTCGACCTGAAAAGCGCGGCCGAGAACAGCCTGAACAACGTTGTCAACGGCATCAAGGAAAAATCGGGATTAAAAGACTGGTTCGGCTTCGGCAAATAAAAAAGCGGCAAAATGCCGATAAAACCAACGCCCCGGCCAAAATCGGGGCGTTGTTTTGTTCCGTTGCCGCCCGCTTTGGAAAATAAAAACCTTTAAACGCCACCGGCAAGCAGCGGAAACGGTCCGAATATGCCCAGCCGTACCCGCAACCCCGCCGAAACGACACACGCCGGCCTTTCTGCATCCGCCGGCAAACAAAACGCATCACAAATCCGGACGTACTTTTGCAACCGGAGAAAGTTTCTTCATCGCCATATTTTTTTTATTTTTCGCAAAAACCGACAGGCATGCCGGAGCGTCACCGGCAAAACAGCATTCGTCATCGCTTCCGCTGATGCTCTTTCAACAACGTCATAACCGGCATCCCTCAAAAAAACGGATATTTTCCCCGGCAACCGGGAAAACGGCAAAACTGACGGTCTGTCCATGATTAAAGGCATGAAGCGGCATTACCCGGCAGTCCGGCATTCGGCGCCGGGCAGGCGCGGACTTTCCCCAAAATAACGCAACCGGCCGGCAGCACGGCTTTAAGGCCGGTTCCGTTTTTTTCGGACAACTTTTTCGTTTCCGTCGCCGGCAAATTCCGCTTTGCATTTTCTATTGTTTCGTTTTTTTCGTCCGAATGCGGCGATTCAATTCTTTCGTCAGAAGTTTCCGCCGGATACCAGATTGCCTTTGGCACATCCGGGCACGTCCTCAAACGCGCGCACTTTTTTCCATACGGAAGCAGCCGCTTCCGGCGAATAGCGGCGATATACGAAATCAACCCGGTAAAAAGCCGCCGGCACTTTCTCCGCTTCCGCGGCAAAACACAGGGGACGACCGGCAAAAAGCATTGTCTGGCAATTCTTTGACAAAGCCAGATACTCCCTGCCCTCATGACGCAGCTTCAGCCATTTTTCTCCCCGCGGACAGCTTTTGCACGGGTTGGCGCGAATGCATACGGCGCTGGTAAACAGCGGCGCGTCCTGATAGACCGGCATCACCACCGGCAGCGGCGCGTTTTCCGCCAGCGCCCGCATATTGTTCAGACAATCTTCAACCGACAGCGTAATCCGCCCGGCACCGGCTTCTTTGGCAGCCTGCACGGCCTGCGTATTCAACATGTAAAGACTGCCGTCGAAACTGAGATCAATGCCGTTTGCCGGCAGCATTTCCAATCCCCACCAATTGCCGATTTCCCATTTCCGGAAACCGCCTTCAAGCAGCCGCCGCACCGGTTCGGCATACTTTGCCGGTGCGCGTTCCAGAGCCGGCAGCGCCAGCCGCAGCTTGTTTTTCGGCAGCGTTTTCAACCGCTCGGCGTCAAACTCCGGCGACAGCAGAACCGTCACTTCGTCAACTTCGTTCAAATCGATTGCCGCCAGCGTATCCAAATCATCGGTACGTATGATCCAGCCGCTTTTCTCCGCCGCAAACGACCTCCCGGTCGGCGGCAGAACCGTCGTTTTTTCTTCCGTTTTGATTTCGGCATACAAATCCCGCCGCAATGCGTTCAACAGCGAAACGGGCACGAAAAGCCCGTCCGGATTTTCCAATGCAAGCGCAGCCAGCTCAAACGGCGTGTCACCGGTTTTGGCAAATGCCCCGCGTACCGCGTCTTCCACTTTTGCCGCATCTTTGGCCGGCAGAAATTCTCCCGCCAGCTCGACAGAAAAACCGGCGGCCGCGGCCGTCACCTTGTCGGCTCCGATTGTTACCCGCACATCAAGCGGCAAACGCTGGCGAAATTCTCCCGGTTTCGGCCGGTCATAACCGTATGCGCCTTTCACCCGGCCGGAAGACGCCAGATAAACCGGCAGTCCCTTTTCCAGCTTCGGCGCTTTCGGCGGCAGCATGATCACGGCTTCCTGTCCCGCTTTCGCCTCAAAAACGTTCTTGCCGCCAACCTGCATGTTCTGCAGCGAAAAGCCGAACGGTCTTTCTTCCCCCGGCACGTCTATCTGAATACCGTCGTGACGGGCAACATCATGGCGGACATGAAGGCTGATCCGGCCTTTAAACACCTGTTCGATCCGGCCGGCAGGCAATCCGCGATGACCGACAAAATCCGGCTCCACCACCGTTTTATCTTTGCCGTGCAGATGGAACTCCGACCACGGACGCGAAAAAATCTGCTTAATATTTTCTTCTCTTGCGGTATCGCAGCCTTTACCGTCCAAAATCCGGCGGTAATAATCGGTCACCGCCGCCACATACAGGGCATTCTTCTTCCGTCCCTCGATTTTCAGCGACGTGACCGGCATTTTCAGAACGTCGTCTTTCAACGCCATGTCCTTCATTGAAAAATAATGCCGGTCGCCGTTTTCGCCCTCAAACTCCGCGCGGCAGGGATAAAGGCATTTGCCGCGGTTGGCGCTGCGGCCGCATTCCAGCGAGGAGAACAAACACATGCCGCTGTAAGAATAGCACAGCGCGCCGTGGATAAAAGCTTCCGTTTCCAGTCCGGGTATTGAAGCAATATCCTTAATTTCCGCCAGGCTCAGTTCGCGTGCCAGCACCACCCGCGAAAAACCGAGTTTTTTTAAAGCCAGCGCGCCTTCCTTGTTATGCACGGCCATCTGGGTGCTGGCATGCAGTTCCAGCTCAGGGTACTTCTCCCTGACGATTCGGGCAGCCCCCAAATCCTGCAAAATCACCGCATCGACCCGGCAGCGGGAACAAATGTCCAGACTTTTCAACAACTCGGGCAACTCGTCTTCTTCGACCAGAGTGTTTACCGCCGCATAAACCTTTTTGCCCCGCGCATGGGCAAAACCGACAAATTCGTTTAACTCGCCTTCGTCAAAATTGGCAGCCGTCGCCCGCGCCGAAAAACGCTTCAGCCCGAGATAAACGGCGTCGGCGCCGTAAAAAAGCGCCGCGTATCCGGCTTCCAAATCCCCGGCCGGCGCCAACAATTCCTTTTTTTTCATCATTTGATCCCTATTTCAACTGGCTTTTGTACAAAGACGCATAAACGCCGTTTTCCTTTTCCAGCAGCTCTTCATGGGTGCCGCTTTCAACGATCTCCCCGTAATTGACGACCACGATCCGGTCGGCGTTGCGCACGGTCGAAAGCCGGTGGGCAATGATAAACACCGTCCGATCCTTCATCAGATTATCGATCGCCTGCTGCACCACCGCTTCCGACTTGTTGTCAAGCGCCGAGGTCGCCTCGTCCAAAATCACGATCGGCGCGTTTTTCAAAAACGCCCGGGCAATCGCGATCCGCTGCTTCTGTCCCCCGGAAAGCAAAACGCCGCGCTCGCCGATCTCGGTATCAAGCCCTTTTTCCAGCCCGCCGACAAATTCCTCCAGACAGGCGCTTTTAACCGCCTCTCTCACCTCTTCTTCCGAAGCGTTTTCCTTTCCGAGCAGAATGTTTTCCCTGATGGTGCCGGCAAACAGAAAATTGTCCTGAAAAACGATTGCAATTTTGTCACGCAGGGATTCCAGGGTAAAATTGCGGATATCCGTTCCGTCAATCAGAATCCGGCCCGACTTGACGTCATAAAACCTCGGCAGAAGATTGACCAAAGTGGTCTTGCCGCCGCCGGAATTGCCGACGAAGGCAATCGTATGCCCGACGCCCGCCTTCATGTTGATATGCTTCAAAACGGGATGTCCGCGGGTATATTCGAAACAAACGTCGCGGTATTCGATCCCCTCCTTCACGCCGGTCAGCGCCACCGCGCCTTTTTTGTCACAGACGGCGGGGCGCCGCTCCAGCTTGTCAAAAACCCGCTCCATTGCCATAAACGCCATCTGCACGTTGTTGTAGTTGTTGCCGATCGACTTGATCGGATTGTACAGCATGATCAGCGCGGTAATGAAAGAAACAAAGTTGCCCGCGGTAATTTCGTGATGCACGATCAGATAACTTCCGGTCCAGATAACCGCGGCAATGCCCAAGGAAACGATAAAATGCATCAGCGGCGACATCATCCCCGTCCGCTGAATCATTTTGATTCCCAGCTTGAAAACAGACCTCAGCGTCTCGCGGAAACGGCGGCTCTGATATTTGTAAAGGTTATAGGAAGCAATGATCCGGTTGCCGTTATAAGTTTCGTTATAATGACTCATGACCGCCGCGCCCGAAAACACGGTCTTGTCCATTACCGACTTTATCCGCCGGCGAACCGTCGTCAGCGGATAAAGCGCGCCGAACAAAACCGCTACCGCAATCAGCGCCAGCTGCCAGGAATTGTAAAACAAAACGAAAATCAGCGAAACCGAAGAAAATACCCGCGTCGTAAACAGCTTCAGATTGGAAAGCAAGCCGTTGCAGGCCGTGTCCACGTCGTTGTTGTACCCGAACATAACCTGTCCGGAAGTAACACGGTCAAAAAAACTCGCCTCACAATACATCAGCCGGTCAAACAAATCCATTTTCACGTCGTTGGCAATTTTCCGTCCCACCCAGGTGTTGAGATAGGTCGCCGCATAGTTGAGCAGGCTTTGCAAACAGCTGAAAACAATAATCAAAACCGGAATATAATTGGTAGCCTGCGTGCTCTTTTCCACCATCACCACATCCATATACGGTTTTAAGGACCAGGCGATGACCGCGTCCATCGAACCGATCGGAATAGTGATTAAAATCGACAACAGCGCCCGCCACCAGTAGGGACGCACATAAGGAAAAATCTTCCGATAATTTCTGACAACGTTGATGGAATTGAACTTTTCTTTTAACTTTGCAAACATTTCACGACATAAATGATTAAACCTGAGCGGTCAGTATATTCCGTTTTTCCCCAAAAGCCAAGCAATTTATACAAGTTTTACAATCAGAGACGGCACACCTCCAGCTCCTGCCGGAGTTTGTCTATCCGCCCCAGCCACTCCCAAAAGTTCGGCGCCTGGTCATAACTGATTTTTTCCAGCTCCGCGGCCACTTTTTCGCCGGCTGCCGGATAAACCGGACAACCCGGACTATAGCCGGCCGGCACGCATGAGCTTAAGCAGATCATCGCGGCCGGCATTAGGGCGCGCATGGATCTCCGCCTTCTTCTTTTCCACATATCGAATCACCTCAACCTGTTTTTCTACCACTTGAACTCTGGCCTTGCTCCGGCCGACTTCCTGCCCCGCCTCGTAAAAGGCAAAACAGAGGGCGGCAACCATCACAAAAGTCACCGCCCAACGTATCAGCCTGTTTACCACAGGACAAACGCGGTCAGTACTGCGCCCCACAGCCATTCACCAAGATTCCAGGCGGTTTTGCCGCCTTTCTTTATCACCATCCGATCCAAAAATCCGGTCAAGGCATAGCAAACGGGCATCAGCACGCCGCAAACCATGACCGGCACGCTCTGCAAAGCCAGACCGATAAAAAAGCTCCACATCAGTCCGCGCAGCGCCAAAGCTGCAAATCCCCACACCCGCGGATATTCCGACAGGTAAACCGTTTTGCCCTTAAACGTAAATTTTACAGAATTAACGATCTCGTCAATCTGCGGCACCTCTGCCTGTGTCGGACGGCTGCCGTACAAAGCGCCGATATAAGTTCCCCAGCCGAACTGCTGGCCGACGTAAGCGGCAATAAACGTGCACAGCACCGCTCCCGGACACCCCGCCGCCAACGACAAAAAAAGCGGAAACAACAGCTTGTTTCCGCAAAAGTCAAACAACCCGCCGCGAACCCGGTTGAGAAAAGCTCCGCCGGCAATCGCCAAAATTTTTACAATCAACATATAAATTTCCTTTCTTTAAAATCAATTACAACAACAAAAGTCCGGACAATCCGAACCGCCAGGCGCAAAGTGCCGTTACCGCCAGCATTCCCCACAACAGCCAGTAAATCCGCCGGCTGCTGATTGCTTTTTCGATCAGCCAGCGCCAAAAACGGTACCGGCAATCGTGATCGTCTTTCATTTTTCCTCCTTTCAAAAAATTATTTTCATTAAAACTTAAGGCGGAAAATTTTCCCGCCCTGCCCCTTATTCTCGCGCATTTATGCACTTTTTGACAACGCCCCGGCCGCTTCGCTGAGGCTCACCCGACCACGCAACAGGTTATCAATCCAACCTGATGCACTTGTTGCCGTTTCCGACGCCTTATCTGTTTCTCATATTGTTATACGCTGCCGATGATAAACCTGCCGACAACAAAGGATTGATATTAACCTCAATCGGTGTTTGAACTATACCGTCCGCCAAACGACGACCCGCATTGCGCCTCATACCGCTCATCAATAATCCGCTCCAATACGGCGAAACCGTTGCCCCGCCGACAGACATAAGACCTTTTTTAAGCCTGCTCTCAAATATATCCTGAGTTGTCCGCGCATCCGCAAAATTGCGGTTCATATCTCTGAAACCGGGAAACTCCTCGTCCATCAACGTCTTCAGATCGTTCTCCGCACGTTTTAACGCGCCGGAACGGGAAACCCCGACCTTTACTCTGTTGCCTGCCTCTTCCCGCAACCTCTTTTTCAGCATATCAAATTCCGCCAGACTGCCCGGCTGTATACCGGCAAAAGCCCGAGGATCGATCAAACGCATTTCTGCTATCATATCTTCGGCTATCGGATGTTGTGCGTAAAAATCCGCCGCTTTTTCTTCCGGCATCATTTGTCCGCCGTTTTTCGCCATAAAACCGGCATATTTTTCTTCCGCACGGCTTAATTCCGGCGTTTTAATGACCTGCTCAAAGTCCGCATCATACATCCCGCCGTTTCGACGTTCCAAACGATCGGACAGAATTTTTGCCCGTTCGGATAAATCTTCCGCACCGGACATAACCGCATTGCGCATTGTCCGTCGTTTGTTCTCATCGGCCAAAGCTTCAACAAAAGAACGTTTAAACGCAGGATTGACTGCTGACATATTTTGAGGTATAATACTTTTATTAAGACCTTGAAAGACAGAAAAACGCACATGCTGCGGGCTTGGTATGTTACTGTTGCCGGTAATAGTACTATCAACAGCGAATGATGGGAAGGTGCGTCCATCCAAGGTCTTATTTTTTTTGCTCAAACCAGAATCTTTCATCGCCGTTTTAATAAAAACATCTCCAGTATCTCTGTGTTTTCCAACTACAACTTTATTAGCCGGATTAGAAGAATCATATATTATTTGATATTGTGGTAAATTTCCCTTGACGACATGAATATTCTTACCAAACAAAGCATTCTCGACCACACCAGCCATATCATCGGGAGTATATTTATTATCAGCAATTCTTCGTTGATATATATGTTCAATGCTATTTCTGGGGATAACAACTCTCGCACTTTCAACCGGACTGACATTTTCGGCATTTCGGACCTGGTTCAAGCGTGTTGCCAATTGATCGTCAATATAGCCTAAATTGACATCTTCAAAATCGGAATCTTTTGCCAATTGTTTGGCTAATTTTCTTTTTCCGAGATAACGAGTTGCTTTTTTCGTTACCGGTCTTGCCGCCCATTTTGCCCCCTTTGCCCCATAATGCAATCCAAACGGCAATGCAGCACCCAAAGCCGCTCCCCAAGCCACATTTTCCGGCAGTTCATCCATACTGTCCGAACCCGTTGCGCCGTAGGCCGCACCTTCTAAGCCGCCGCTGGCGCTGGCCAGTTTCAAACCCTTTAGGCCGGCTTTGCTCAAACCTTTGACTAACACACCGCCCGCACCCTGTATATTTCCACCTAGCTCAGAAGCAAATTTTGCCGCTTTATTCCAGCCGCCCAAGCCGGAACTTTCCGCCGAGCGCTGCAAATCCGCATCAAGCGACGCCAAATGACTGCCAGCCTTCCTGTCCAGACAGTCTGTCGCACCCAGAGTTGCGCCGCCGGCCACTCGTCCCAAACCGGAAACAACACCTTGCCCGAAACCTTTCAGCCCCTCGCCGGCAATTTCCCAGGCTCCGATCCCCTGCGGACGAAGGCCGGAGGACAGCCTCACTGTCTCCGCCTTGTCTTTTTCCGTCAGAGGACGCAGTTCCGGCGGCGGAACTTCTTCCAGTTCTTCCCTATTGTCGTTATAACGCACATAATACTCCCGACCATCCGATCCGCGAACCGGCAAACGCCCCTCCAATCACGCCAGAAGTTCTTCCTTCGCGCTTGTTACAGAATTTTTCCCCATTTTTCATTCCTAATCTATATCATTATAAAACAAATGATTTCCGGCTTCATAGCAAGGACTTTTATGTGCCGCCCACTTCGGACGTATTGCCCGGGTATGGTAAAAAGTCGCATTGTTGGTAAAATCTTCCAACCGGCCGGCAACCGCTCTGGCCGCCAGATTCAGACAAAAGGCAAAAACCGGATCCTGCCCGTCAACCTTCTGCAGCAAACCAAAATTCGGATCTTTCCGGTTCCAACAGGAAAACTGCCTCGGTTTTAAACAGGTTTCCGCAATACCGGGAATTTTCACCCCGTATTCTTCCCGGTAACCGGTAAACCATTTGCGTGCGTTATAACGGTTCATAATGACACAGGCTACCGCTTCCATACCTTCCTCTCCTTCGCCTCTGGCCTCTCCGTAGATGGTTTTGGCCATAATTTCGATATCGCGGTCAGTCATCTTTTCTTTTCCTCCGGTTTTTGTCCGCCAGCATCAGATCCAGTTTAACCTTCAATTCCGTCAGCAGTTCATTTTGCTTGTTGATCAGCAAAATCAGGCCTTCAACCCGGCCGTCATAACCGTCCTGCCGCTTTTCCAGTCCGTCCAGCCGCGTTTCCTGCCGGGCTTTCCATTCCCCGATCCTGATAAAATTATACAACACGCCGAGCATTGCCGCTCCGCCGCTTACCAGCCCCCAGTCCATATATTCCTCCGTAAAAGTAAAAGGGAGCTTCAGGCTCCCTTCCATTCTCCAAATGTTTTTATTCCTTCGTCAGGAAAACTTTCCTGTTCGGGAATATCCCGCAAATACTGACGATACTGCCGGTATTTTTCCCTTTCTTCCTCGCTGATCGGATAATCGGCAAACATGTATTTGTCGGTTGCCGCAATCAGCATATTGCGTTCAAGTCTTCTTTCCGCCGCCTTCATCTGCCGGGGTTTTTCGACGATCCGTCCCTGCTCAACGACAAACGTTCCGTCATCCAGTCCCTTTTGCATTTCGGCAGTTACGATCGTGTCGCCTTCTTTCTCTCCGAGATAGTCAATTTCAAATATCCCGCGATCGGCATTAACCGCCGTTTTTCCCCGGTTGTCGACAACCTGTTTCCAACCGTCGTCAAATATAACGGCTTTTCCGCCTTCGGCAATCGGCGGCCTGTCAAAAACCGCATTCGCCGGCAACAGATAAACAGGCTTTCCCTGCTTTTTTGTTTCCAAAGGATCTAAGAGTGCATCTTCTGCCCCGATATATTCCTTTGTTTCTCCGTCAAACATGTATATTTCCATTTTCCTCTCCTAATATTTTATGCACCAGCTGACGGCGTTGTTTCTCGGCGTGACATGAGAACTGTCGCCGTAAAGGCCGCTTGAGCGGCTGGCGTCAAAATTGACATAGTCAATTACATTTACCGTCCCGGTAGATGTCCCTGCCCAATCTTGACTAATGTTTTTATGAGAGAAGGCTCCGCTTGATGAGGACATCCCGCCAACCTGTTTTCCAAAATCAAGCCGCCCGCTGATATTCGGCAGCCCTTCGGCTTGTCTGGTGCCGATTGCCGAGGAAGTGCCGGAAAGATATCCGCGCAGAAAGTCACCCCGGTAATCCGGCAATTTAAACGTCGTTGAACCGTCACCGGCACCGAAAGTCGTCCCGATTACGGAAAAAAGATCGGCATAAGTTGTCCGGCTGACAACCGAACCGTCACAGTTCAACCAGCCGGAAGGGGCTTTTGTCCCCGGCCACGCAAGGATCATGCCGACCGGCAGCAAATTTTCCGGACTTATCTTCTCCGCCCAATATTTTGCCGACCCGGCCGGTTGTTCCTCTATGCTGCCGACCGCCCAGATTTCGGCCGTATCTGCCGACGACGACGCAGCCGCCGCGTTTTCCGCCGCTGCCGAAGCCGCCGTTTGAGCTGCGGACGAAGATGACGCGGCCGACGACGCCGAAGCTTCCGCCTGTTCCGCCAGAGCATTGACCGCCGCCGTTTTTTCCGCCGCATTGTTGTCAAACGCTTCCTCAAGCCCGTCGGCAAAAGACTGCAATTCCGGTTTGACCGTTGTTTCGGCATATGAAGTTATTTCCGGTTTGCCCACTTCTTCAACATAACTATTTAAAATCCGTTCGGAATTCTCCGCCGCCTTATTAATTACATCAACACCGTCGTCCGCCGCTTCCGCAATAACGTCCTTTTTATTTTCGACGCAAACGTCAAGCTCCGGTTTGGCTACCTCGTCAACATATTGTTTGATTTCTTCTTCGCCGGATTTAATGTAAACAAGAGATACGTTGATATCCAACCGCACCTCATCTTGAAAAAGGACTTCCAGCTTGGCCGACTGTCCGGTATTTACATCCCAAATTGCATCTTCTTTTACCATTTTGCTCACCTCGTCACTTGTTCGGTAATGCGGAACACGCCGACCCGGTTAACGTCTTGCGGAAAAATGGTATGCACGTCGTTTTGGTCGGTGGTGACCTGAATATCCGTCACATAATCGCCGGCATCAATGCCGGTGTCTGCCGGTTTAAGCTCAATCCGGGCCTTGCCCTCCTTAACGTCGAAAATTTCCCCGTTTTTGCTGAACTTCAAAACTTTCCTGTCCGCATCATAAACCGACATTTTTATTTGCCAATCCTGAATATTGATCGCTTTTCCGTCGGCATTCCGGAATTGCAACAGAATATCGAAACTGTCCCCCTGCCGGACGACAATTCCGTTTTGTGTCATATACCCTGCCATAACCTAATCCTCCTTTACTTTGATAAAATAATTGAGCGCAATGTTTTTCATCCGCGTTTCGCTGCCGGTCCGTCCCGAAGCGTTGCTCGAAGTCTTGAAATCCGCCGAAGCCGACGCGTCGCTCGCATAATAAACGCCGATGTTGCGGCCGCCGCCGGAACAAAAAGACTGAACCCCCGGCACCCCGTGCGTATGCGTCTGCATCTGATCTGCCTGATAAGAACCGAACTTGCGGCCGCTGTCATAACCGCGCCCGTTGTCATAGCCGCGCACGGCCACGCCGCGGCAGTCCGGCAGATTGAAAGTGGTAATGCCGTTGCCGTCACCGAAAGTTTCGCCGATGGCCTCAAACAAGTCGGCATAATCTTCGCGCGAAAGCGCCCGTCCGTTGCAAATCATCCAATTGCCGTGGTCCTTCTGCAAAGCTGAGCATTTAATGTCGCCGATCATCAACGAATCGTTGATAGTCTTTGTAATTTCCGTCTTAAGCTCTTCCACTTTCGTTTCCACTTGCGACAAATTGACCGCGTCCGTATCGTCCGTGGCTTCTTTCACGCGGGTGACCTTGAAACCGCCGGCATTAAGGTTGCCCTTCATCGGCACCACGCCGCTGCGCAAAAAGCACTGGTTAAAACCGTCGGCAAAATTATCGTCTTCGGCGTCATGATGGTCGGTGACAATGTCAATATCGTCGATCCGGTCCTGTTCCCAGCTGTGAAGCCGGGTAAAATTTCCTTGTGAATCAAAAGGCATGTGTTTTCTCCTGCAATAAAAGACCCGGAATGAAGATTCCGGGTCAGAATTAAAAAATAACGTTATTTTTCACAGGCCAGAGCGTAGTTCACTCTCAAATAGCCGTCGTCGCCGACGATCACCGCTTCCGGCTTAACGTCGCGGACTTCCTGCGCAATCAGGCCGATCTGAACCTGCGGCGAACCGATATAATTGAATCGGTATACCGTCAAACCGTTGTCCAGCCGCCCGACCGGAGAAATGTTTTCTTTCAGCCGGATGTCGGACACCGCAGCCGCAATCGTCGCCGCCGAAGAAGCGAGCGAAACCACGTCCTGAACGCTCAGTCCGTTACTCTTGCCCTGATACGCATCTTGCGTCGTCACCTGTCCGGCCGCGCTGTTGATGGCATTAAAAATATCCTTCTGAACCTGATAGCCGCTGATGCTGTTTTGCAGAATCTGCAAAATTTCGCTCAACGACTGCTGGCGGGCATTGTTGGTAAAGTTGCCCGCGGTAACCGCGTTGTTCAGACTGTTGGTAAAGGCGTTCTGTCCCTGAATGATGCTCTCGTAAGCGGCGTTGTTCAAGGCGTCATACTGAGAGTCCTGCAAAGACGAAACCGCGTTCTGATAAGCCGTGCTGCCAACCGACAATCCCTGGTTCTGCAATTTGGTGTTCAACGCGGACATATCTTCCGAAAACTGTTTGTTCAGTCTGCCCGCCGCCTGATTATATACGGCGTTTTCCATCCGCTGGCGCGCGGCGTCGGAGCCGTCCACGCTGTAAACGTAGTTGGGCAGCTGAGACGACAGTTCGTAAGCGTTGTTGGCAATGTTTTGATAGGTATTGTCCACCGTCGAGGTGTTCAAACTTTTCAGATAGTCGGTAAAATTATTGGCCGCCCACATCGCCTCCGGTCTGGCAGTTACGCTTCTGCTGCCGCTGCTGGTTCCCCCGCCAAAACTGTTAGACATATTATTTCTCCTTTTCTTTCAAAAATTTACATTCACTTTTTAACATGCCGAGAACATAGACGTCCCGGCCGTTTTCCCGGTATTGACGCATTTTGCCTTCATATCGGAAACCGACGCCTTCCGCCAGCCTGAGCGAGGCTTTGTTATCCGTATCAATCAGGGCGTTTGCCCGCCGACATCCCCAGAAGTCAAAAACAATACCGAAAACCGTTTGCAGAACGCGCCGGCTGCACCAACGCTTATCGTCCGCATAAATGCTGATCCACACGTCGCAGCCGGGCCGCAGGTCCGAAAACAAAACGCCGCCGGCAAGCTTTCCGCCGAGCAGAAAACCAAGACTGCCGGCAATTCTTTCCGCCGGCAGCCGCATATTGAGCTTTCGGCAGATCAACGCCGACAAACGCCCGTCGTCATCGACCGCAATTTTACAAAATTCCGCCGCCCTGCTCATAGCGTATCCCCGTATTATGCCACTCGATCAGATTGCCCCGGGTTTTGGTTTTAAATACGACGGAACATTTGAAACCGCTTGCACTGCAGCATATCCACCGGTTATAAACCGCCCCTTTCAAAGTGGCCCATTTGGTTCCTTTCGGCATGCCGAGACTGCTCCATTTGGTAGAAACGCCGCCGCCGGCCCATTTCGTCAACCCGGTATTGCCGATGTTTTCCTGATACCCCTGCTCGCTGTCGTCAAAATCGGTATTGACATAAATGTTCAGCGCAAAACGGGTTGAACTTTTGGTTCGCGGATTAATCATCTGCACTTTTTTCAAATTGCCGCAGCCGAAATCGGAATACGCCTGATGAATATTGCCCAAAATATGCAGTCCGTTGTCCGAATATCCCTCGTCAAACAGATAAACGCCTGTTTCCGAACCGAAATACAGACGCCCGGAAAGCAGCCCCCAGCACAGGGAAAGAATATTGGTAAAACGGCACCACGCGCCGGAACTGAGATTGATCACGTGCTGTTCAAACTGCTTTCTCACCGGCACGTTAAACAGGGCATATCCTCCGCGGGGATAAATGATGCCCTGCCAGCCGGGCAGGGTTTTGTTGTCGCGCACCCTTTCCAGTACCAACCCGCGGATTTTGTCGCTGTAGGCCAGTCCGGCGGTTCCCCCCTGGGCCAGCGGCATTACCTGGGAAAGCGGAACATATCCGTCTTCGGAAATCATCACCACGTCTCCCCGGTACTGAAACGTGCAGCGATATCCGATCGGACGACTGACGTAATATTTACCCTTCAAACTCCAGTCGTCCGCGTTGCTCGGATCGGAACCGGCATAAACCAGAACTTCCCCTTCGGAAGTGATAAACAGGGTCAGGTCGTCAATCCCCTGCCCGCCGTCCTGCGTCCAGCCGGCAACCGCCTGCAGACAGCCGCCGCGGGTCACCAGGGCGGAAAAGTCAAGTTCCATCAACGTCCCCTGCACTTCTCCCGCACTTTCCGAATACCAGCATTTCAGCGAATTATGCTCAACGAAAAAAAGGCGCTGCTTCGACATCGCCACATTGATCAGCTTCTGCGGATCAAGGCCGCTGCCGGTAAATTCGGCTTCTTTCCATACCCACTCGCCTTCTTCGTCTTTCTGCCAGCTCAAAGGCTTGTCGTAGCCGTTGCAGGCCAGAATCCGGTCTTTGAACTGCACATACTGCCAATTGTTGTACTGATGATCCGAGCTCACTTCCCTGATGTCGGCAGGCGTGGAAACGTCCCAGATTTTACCGTTGCCGCAGGCAAACAGCCGGTCGCCGTCCGCATGGCGGAACTCGATCAGGGTTTCAACCTTGACTTTGTCGTCGTTCAGGGCATACGCCCGGTACCCGCCGCGCAGGCAGACTTTCGTTTCCGAGGGATAGTAATTGTCCATGACGATCGCGTCGGTTTCGCTCATCGTATCCAGCCCGTCGCGAACGTTCAGTCCGCCGGTCGGTGCCGGAAGCGTATAGTTGTGAGACCGCCCGCTGCGGTTAATTGTCTGATTTGCCATGAATGATCACCCCCGCGTCAAATTTTTCGCCAAAACCGCCGGCAGCCAGGTTTATGTCCTTTGCCGCCAGCGAAGAGCCGAAGCGCTTGCGGCACTCCTTTTCATACTCGGCATATTCTTCTTCGTAACTCTGTCCGTTTCTCGCCTGCAGGCGCCAGCGGATCGCCAGTTTTACCAGATATTCGTCAAAGACCGGAATGTCGGTGTCGGCGCTGAGCTCCGTCTTCTCGGCAAACATCTGTCCGTCATAGGCAATCACAGCCGACCGATACTGAAACACGATCTTAACGTCGCCCGGCGGCGGCGTCAGAAAACGGAACATCGAATTTTGAATCTTAAATTTCACGTCGCCCGTCGTGTCGTGAAAATACTTCTCCCGCTGCCATTGCTCCGGCGTAACCGCGCCGATAAGCTTTTCCGCACCGTCGCGGATATAAACCGTATTGTTCAAAAGCTGATAAAAATCCGGACAAAACGACGCAATCGGATAATCACTTTTGCCGGCCACCGTCCGCAAAACCCCGTCCTTGGTCAGTTCCTGCCAGTCGCCGTAACGAAGCAGCCCGTTCAAAGCGTCATTGGCAACGCTTAAAAAAATCTTTTCGTTCTGCCCGGTGCTGCCGAACAGCGTCGTCGGCGCCTGCACGCAAACCACCGCCGCCACGTCCTGACAAATCTGCAATATGTTTTTCATTTTTCCTCACTTTCCGTTTTCTTTCTGCCGTTTCCCGTTTTCTTTTGCTTTTTTAAGGACGAAATCTCCTCTTCAAGAAACCTGATCCGGTTCTTATATTCCTCTTCCTTCTTCTGCCATCGCTTAAGCGAAAGGTTGTCCCTGGCCTGTTCCAAAAACTTTTCCGCCAGCTGGCGCTCTTCTTCCAGCCCCAGCTGCCTGGACTTATCCGGATCAACGGCTGCCAGCGCTTCCACCGTGAAAATGCCGTGCACTTTCAGTGTTTCCACTTCCGCCCGGTTCAAAAAGGCAAACTGTTCCAGCGGCGTTCCGTCCACCACCTGCTTTTTCCCCAGCTGATAACGGGCATATTCGGCCGGAAAACGGCGGATTTTCTCCTCGCTGGCCGGTTGGTCGTATATCTCCGATGTATTGTCCTTGATCCTGATCTCGCAAAAGCAGACAAGCTTAAACTTCGGCAGTCCGTTTTCCCCGACTTCGCCGGTTTTGACCGCCCGGTCATAAAAACGGGCGGCAACGCCTTCTTCGCTGCCGCTGTTGTTGGCAAATTTTTCAAACATCGCAAAATCCATTTTATTCTCCTTAACAAAAAAAACGGCAGTCACCGCCCCGAAATAAAAAAAGAAAGCCCGGACCAACTCCGGGCTTTCCCGCTCAACAAAAGACCGAAACTATTCGCCCTTGTCAATCAAAACGCCCTGCAGGGCGGCATTGGACATGGTCATGTTTCCGGCCCAGCCGACGATCTTGTAAATCGCGTCCTGGTTAACCGCCATCCGCTCGCCGCCGATCACCTTCATGTCGCGGTCCTTGTGGCTGCGCAGATAAATGTAGTTGGTGTTCAGGAAATACATTTTGTCTTCCGGACAATTGCCCCCCTGACCGCCGTCAAACACCACGTCGGCGCCTTTGAAGCGCAGCGAGGTAAAGCCGGCTTCTGCCAGTTTCGGCTCGGTATAACGCTGCAAAGCAGCCAACGACTGCTCAAACATGGAATACAGCGAATTGCCGGCAATGATCAGATCCGGTTTGTCGGAGCCGCGGCACAGAGAAAGATACATCTTATCCATCGCCGGACGCAGGGTTTCCGTGGTAAAGGCCGTCGCTGCGGTCGTCGACTGGTTGCGCCAGAACTCGTTGCCGGAAGTGGCGCGGTTGATACCGCCGACGGTTCCGGTTGCCGGCGCGTCGGCCACCAGCAGGGCCAAACCGCCGATCGCCTTGCCGCTTGCCGCGGTACCGTCGCCGTAAACGGCTTCCGACATCTTGTTGCACATGGTCTTCTGGGCGTTTTCAATCCGTTTTTCAAACAAATCCATAATCTGGTATTTGCCCGAGTTTTTCAGCAAATCCTCGCCGGAAACGGCCACCGGAACCGCACACAACTTAAGACTGTATTCGGCCGCGGTAAACAGCTGTTTCGGAGTATATTCGATCGAATCGTACCCCGAATACCAGCTCATGTCTCCTTCGCCGTATTCCAGTTCTTCCAAAATCTTGGAACCGCCGTAAACCAGACGGTTGTGGCCTTTTTCGCGCAGACGGTTCAAAAGGGCGTTGTTTTTGGAAACGGCATCGGCGATTTTGCCGCTGCGGTTTTCCAAAGTCGTGGTAAAAATATCATTGTAATTTGCATTTGCCATTTTCTTTTTCCTTATAAAAAAATGATTGGTTTTATCGTTTCGTATCCATAATTATTTGTTTAATCTTCAAGTTCCGCGAACTTTCTTTCCAAAATCTGACGCGTGGTCAGTTCCTGTTCGTCATCCGCCGCGGCGGCTCTGCCGCGCGGAGAAAAACCGGCGGCTTTTGCCTTTTTGGCCGCTCTGGCGGCAGCAGCGGCGGCGGCGTAATAACGTTCTCTTTCGTCAAAACGTTCGCGCAAACGCTGCAATTCTTCGCACAACAAACCGATTTTTCTCTCGCAGGCGTCGGCCTTGCCCGGTTTGCCGATAAAATCCGGCTCAAGTCCGTAGGCTTTGGCCAGATAACACAGGGTGTCCCGCGGCGAAGCCTCCAGCATTTCCTCGGCAAAAATCAGTTTTTCGATCCAGTCTCTTGCCGACTTAAATCCGTGACGGCATCCTTTGGACGAAAACTCTTCGTCAAGAAAACGCTTCTCCCGCAGTTCTTCTTCCAGCCGGGCAAAAGCTTTGGCAATTTCATGTTCCCGATAATGCAGATAACGGCGCATTTCCGGGGGAAGAGTCATAAACATCTCTCCCCACTCCTTGCCAAAAGAAGCGGGCGCCTGCAGAAACTCGTCCGCCGGCGCCTCCTCTTCCGTCAATTCCGAAACAAACGGCGCCGTCTGCTCCGGTCTTGATCTCTCATATTTGTCAAACTGTTCCTCAAGGAACCGTCTGGTTTCACTTTTTTGCATACCATATACTCCTTTTGTAATTTCGAATAAACTCAGCCCAGAGTTCTCTGCGCTCAGTCCGCTCATTATTAAGACGCACCGCACGGCGGAAGGCGTCCGAATAATCTCCTGCCGGGGCAAGCCGGCTTTCCTTTAAAAAACGATCGACATCCTGCTGGCAGGATGCCGTCGAACCGTCCGGAAGCACAACTTCCTCCGTCCATTGTTTGTTAAAGTAAGTCACTTTCCGAGCTCCCCGTTTGCCTCCATGTCCAGCTTCTGCACCTTGATTGCCGTTTCCGCGTCAAGCTGTCGGTTTTCAAGGTCAATCCGCTGCTGTTCCAGCTTTTCCTTAATTTCCAGTTCTTTTGCCTTCAACGCGTTTTTCTGCATCTCAAGCGCCAGCATCGGATTTTGCTGCGGCTGCTGCGCCGCCTGCTGCTGCATTTGCTGCATCTGCCGTTGCTGCATCTGCTGTGCCCGCTGCTGTTGTTCCAAAAATGCCGTCACGTCGGCAAACACTTTTTCCAGTACGGTTTCAAACACCCGTCCGCGCGGCAGCGTGTCTACGACGGAATCGATCATGATTTTGTAAAGCGGCAGCAGAAGCGGCTGCTGGCTGACGGTGGAAAGCGCCACCGTCACCATTTCGTTGATCGTCTTAACGGCATTGATCGTTTTGCCGCTTTCCTCCTCGCGGTTAAAAACGGCGTCGGTTTCCACGCTGAAAAGCATTCCCCGCAGTTTTTCGGTCTTCAGGATATTAACGGCCTGATTGACCAAAGCCGCATCCTGCCGTTTGTCCTGATCAAGAAAACCGGCCAGCCGTTCGGGATCAAACATTTCGCAGATGATCTCCGCCTTGATCCGCAGCAGATCACGGATAAAACGCTGCATGTCGTTTTGCCGGTCCTGATTGCGCAACGTCCCGAAATTGGTCTTTTTAACCACCGCGGTCGCCGTATCGCTGCCGTCGGAAGAACCGCGCATGATGTCGCTGACCCCGGTTACGTCAAAAATGCTCGCAATCACGTCCTGCCGGCGAACAGCCAGCTGTTCCAACGCCGTCACGTACTGCTCGATCGGTGCAAAGTCAACGACCCCGCGGATGCCGCCGTTTTCCCGCAGTTTGACAAAGTCGCTCACCGCCACCAGCGTCACGTCTTTGCTCAAAATGTCGGCCAGTTCGGGAAAAGCGTTGTCATAAGCGCCGCTCACCTTCAAAGCCTGCATCGTCAGCTTCATCCGCGAATTGATGCCGTTCAGCTCATTTAACATTTCCCGGATCATGCAATAATCCGGCACCGGGATAATGCTGTTGTTGGTCATGGTGGCGAAAATCGGTTTCGGACAAGGGAAAAAGCCGTTGACGTTCAGCAGATTGTCGCTTACTTTCAGAAACTTGTCGGCAACCGCCCGCGACAGCCAGTAGATTTTGCCCGAAGTCTTGTCCCAGATTTCGTATATGCAAACGTCCTTCCGTCCGCCGCCGTTTTCCGAAAATTCCTCGTCAAACTCCTCCTCGGCAGCTTCCCTGTCCATATAAATTTTGCGTGCGATCCAGGTCACGTCCTCCCACACGCCTACCCGGTCGGTGTCGGTCAGAAAATATCTCGGATCCAGATAAACAGATTCCACTTTTTCTCCGGTTTTGACCGCAATTTCGCTTTCCGGATCAAGCGGATCGGGCTGCGTTTCAATCACCGGCTTGTACTGTTCCCAGACAATCCCGGCACCGGAAATGAGAAAATCGTTCCTCGCATATTTGATCACGCTGTCAAAATCAAACTGCTCCAAATCCCACTTCAGAGCGTTTTCCAACATTTCACAGGCAAGTTTTTCGGCTTTGCCGGCATTTTTGTTGGAACGCTCGACATAAAATTTCGGCTGTTTGAAATAAAGAAACGGCTTCAGCGTTTCGACCGAAGACCAGAAAATGTTGTATTTGCCGCTTTTGCTGCCTTTGCTGTCCTTGTAAAAATCCCTGGTTTCATCCACCAGCTCATAATATTTGGCATAGACCTTTTCCGCTTCGTTGATTTTTTTCAGCCATTCTTCAACCAGACCGCGTTCGTCCGTCTTGTCTTCAGTCATCGCACAACACTCCCAATATACTGTTTTCGCGCACGGCGACCACATCTTTTACCGGCGTTTCCAGCTCATCAAAAACATGAAACAACACCCTGTCGCCCGGTTTTATCCCTTTCACCTGCCCGCCGACGCTTTCCACGACGCCGACGGTTCTCGGTTCGGGGATATCGGAAACCAGCAAAACCCCGCCGGACGTTTTTTCCGCTTCCGGCTCCAACCGGACGAATATCCGGTCGGCAATTGCCTTGATCTTCATATTACCTCCTTAAAAAAAATGTTTTCTCCGCAACGGCATCATTTCCGCACCGCCGTCAGAAAACTATTTGACCCAGTATTTTGATAAATCGCCGCTGACGCCGACAGGCAGCGACACATCCAGCCTTCCGTTGCTGATATTGTTGATTCTGTCATAAATCTGCAACGGACGGTTTGCGAGATTTTTCGCAACCTCACGATTATACCTGACATCAAGCGTATCCCGATACGAAGGAAATTCGGGCTGCAATTCATCCATAAGCTTATACAGCTGCCGGACGTTGTTATCCTCCGCACCGCCGGCCGGGAACCGGTTCAGGCGCACGCCGTCGTCAAGATGGCGCCCGGCAGCCTCCAACACTTTGAAATCGGTGTCCGGAAGATTGACAAAGGCGGAATTCTGAGCCCTGACGTTCTTGATTGCATCCTGTATCGGCGAACTTTCCCGGGCAAGACCGCCGATTTTCGACAAATATATGTTATTGTTCGGAAACATAATTACTCCCAGATCATTCTTCGGCGACTTTGTCGATTTCAAAGACAACGCCGGTCCGGTAAACTGTTCAGCCACATATCTCGGTTTATCGGTCGCAAACTTGTTGAAAATTTCCTGTTCGTTTCTCTGCATCAGCAAATCATACATCGGTTTCTGCCCGTCGGCCTGATATTTTCTCATCGTATAGAGTCTGAAACCTTCCGGTTCCTTTTTCAACATGGAAATATCCGGTGCTTTGAGAGTCCGGTTAAGCGTATGCACCATTTTTTTGCGTCCGTCTTTGGTAAAATGATTAATGTCGCCATACAGTCCCATACCGCTTTTCTGCGCTTCCTGCCTCAAACGGGTCTGATACTGAGGCAGCGTATCATATTTTAACGGAGTCATGGAAGCGGACGGCAAATTTTCCAGTTTGTTGGTAATGTCCAAAATCTCCAAATCGCCGGCGGAAGCCAGACTGTCGTACTTCTTTTTGCTGGCCGCAATCGCATTGTCCCTTGCCTCCTGCATATTGGCCGGATAACGCGTCGGGATGTTCCCTTCTGACTGCATTTTTCGAGCCATGCGCATGGACTTGTTAAACCCTTTCTCACCGGTAACGCCGTTTTTCATATTGGCAATTTCATTAAAGCTCTTGCTGTGTTTTGCCAAAAACGGTCCCAAAGCCGTCATGCCTTTACGCAGCGTTTTGTCCATGCCGTAGCCGCCCAAGGCGCCGGATATCCCTCCGATCAGCAGATTCTGAGGCAGATCGGCCAAATTTTCCGTAGCAAAACCGGCATTCAGCATCCCGTCAATTCCGCCGCCGACCGCCGCCAGCTTTGAACCTCTCAAACCGGTTTTGATCAGTCCCTTGCCTAAAAGACCGCCGCCGCCGGCAACATTTCCGGCCAGTTCAAGCCCGGCACCGGTTAATTCGTTCAAAAGGCCGATCCCGGCACTGTCGGCAGCTTCCTGCAACCGCTGCTTACGTTCTGCATAGTTTCCGCCCAACGTGCGGTTCAACCAGTCATAAGCACCAAACGTCGCGCCGCTGGCCACCCGTTCCGCTCCCTGCAGCGCCTGACCGCCGACGTCCAGCCAGTCCCCGAGATCCATGCTTTTCAAACCTTCCCACAACGGATTGGCATTATTCCACTTCTCCGCCTGCTGACGGTTCCTTTCCGCCACAATCTCCTGCGGACTCATCCCCTGCGGCTGCTTCGGATCTCCCCAATCATCAAGATTAAGGCGTTTGAATTCGTTATCTATCAGCCGGCAGGTTTCCTCATAGGCTTCCCGCTGATTTCTAAATCTGTCATAACTCATTTGCTTGTTCCTTTTAAAAATTAATCAGTTGCCGCAACAGCAAACAAAAAAAACGTAAAAAACGGCAGTCCGCCGTTTCTCTTTCCTGTCCCTGCCGCCCGTTCATAAAAGGGTTAACGTTTTTGTACCGGTAACCCGTCTTTACAAGACTTTCCCGTCTTATAAATGATGCGTTCCAAAATTTCCCGCGTTGCCCGTCAACAATGCGCCGCCTGCCAGAGAAATTTGCCCTCACCAGCCGCCGCCGGACGTTTTTTCCGCCAGACTGAACATTTCTTCCACCGACACTCTGCCGTTTCCGTACAGCTTCGGAACGCCGTAGTCATATACCGGCTCGGCAAAAGTCAGAGCCAGCGCGTCGGCCTTGTCCGGCGAACGTCCGAGTTTTTTCTTGATTTCCTCTTTGTCCTCCAGCTGCAGCCGGCCGCGCCCGTCAAACTTTTTGTTCACGCTCACCAGTTCGTCAAACAAATCCTCGTCCGCCGGCAGCTGCGGCGGCGGCAGTTCTTCCAGCCAGCGGTTGATCTTGTCCCACATTTCCGCCCGCCGGTTAAAATAACGATCCGTCTTCAGCGCCTTTTCACCAAAGTAAACGCCGCGGATTACTTCGCTGAACCCTCTGTCTTTCAGAATGTCATACACACCGGCTCCCTGCCCGCCGATATCCATGAACATCCTGAGCGGACGGTACTCCTCAATAACGTTGGTGGCAATATTGGCCACTTCCACGTTGCTCTGCTTGCTGTAACATTGAAAACCCGTGCACAACCGGCCTTTGCGAAAGCAAAAAGTGGTCTTGTCGTCACCGAAACGTGCAATGTCCAACCCGACCACAAGCGGTGAAGTCGTCGACGCAATCTTCGGCTCAAAAGCCCGTCGCACCGCCGCCGCGCCGATCAGCCGCTCATTACCCTGCGACATCGGCGCTCCCATCCATATATGCTCGTAGCTCTCGGGATTTTCCCGCCGGCATTTTTCCGCCAGATAACGCATTTCTTCGGGACAAAAAGGATTGTCGCAATAGTTGACCCGCCGCAGCCAGGTCCGTTTGTCCGGGTTGGCCGCCACCGCCGTCCACAACGGATCGTTTTCATAAAGCCGGTTCATTGAAATCCAGATTTCCGATCCGTCTTTGCGGATTGTCGGCTCCAAAATCTCCCAGCTTTTTTTACTGATCGTCTGCGCTTCCTCGATCCAGGCAATATCAACCCCTTCCAGCGATTTGATCTTCTGGCTGTCCTGTTCGCGCAGCCCCTTAAAAATAAACCTGGTGCCGGTCACCAGGTTGTCAATTCTGTCTTCATACACTTTATAATCGTTCAGCCCGTAAAAGGCGATCCGGTCGGAAAGCAGCTTATGCACGGAATCTTTGATCGAATCCTGAATTTCGCGCAGACAGGCGATCAAGAGCTTTTTTTTCCGTCCCAAAAGCAGCAGGCTGTCGGCAAAGGCATAGCTCTTGCCGCCGGCCCGGCCGCCGTAACAAAATTTAATCCGGTATTTTTTCATCATCAGCGGCGCAAATATTTCCGGAATGCACGCCGTTATCTTCTTCATTTTTTACCCTCCGTTCCGCTTTTGTTTCACAATCGCCGACAAAACGCACCAGCACCTGCTTCAACTCGCCGTCGGCCGCCCGGTTCTTGGCGTCTCCCTTTTCAACCCAGCCATGGTTGGCCTTCAAAGCCGTAATCGACATGGACGAATTGTAAAATCCGAGACCGGCTGCGTTCATCAGCCATTCTTCCTGATACAAAACAGCCTTCAGATAGGCCTCGGCAAATTCCGGATGTTTTTCCCGCCATTTTTCCAGCGACCCGATCGCCACGCCGATCTCGTCGGCAAACCGGACAAACGTCGGACACGGCGCCGGTACTTTTTCGCTGACCTCTTCGCTTTTGTCGTTTTTCCTGCTGTACACCGTTCTTGTTTCCCGGATATACAAAGGTGCGTTCTTAAACCATGCCACCAGTTTTCCCGCATATTCGGGACGATATTCGTCTGCCTTTAACTTCTTCTGCATTTTCTCCTGCCGTTTTTTCAACCACCATACCGTCAACGCTTTTCCGCAAAATTTTCCGCGCCGGCGACAGACGCGCTTTCGCCCGTCCGGTACCCGGCCGCTTCCGCCAATCGAAGGCGCGCCGCTTCCTCACGCATACGAAAAAAGGGCGTCGTAAAAAACGACGCCCCGCTTCAGGAAACAATGAAAACATCGGAAACAAAAATTCCGGCCGCAGCCGGAAACCTGGTCAGATACCAGACCACCGGAACAAAAAACACTTGTCCGGCAGATAAAAAAACGGACGAATCGGCAAAATCGCCCTATTCGTCCATTATGGAAATAATCGATACCACACATTGTCGAAAAAATCAAGTCTTTTATGAAAAACTGTGGATAATTTCCGAAGTTATATAAAATTAATAATAAAAATCAATATGCTATGAAAAATATTTTTTAAAACCATCCTGTTCTGTCTTTACGGACTATCTTGCACACCGGGGGCGATTTTCCCTGCCGCCGTTTTCCCGGCCGGCAGCCGCCGACAGCCAAACGGCAAAATCATTCGCCCGAAGAACGGGCAAAAAAGCCTGCGTTTCTCTTTTGCCCGTTCCCCTGAAACCCCGTATCACATGCCGGCGGCACGGTCTTTTCCGCTATCGTTCGTCAACAATCATTTTCGGATTGTAAACGTCTTCATGCATCGCCTTGTTATGCAAATTCAACAAATATTCCGAGCACCGCTCGACATCGTCAATAACGTTAACCGCCAATATCGTTTCTTTGCTTACGGTTTCGTAACGGCAGAGCAGCGCCTCAATTCCGCATAACAAATTATATGTATTTATTGCCGCCGGCGTATTGATTTTAGAGCGTTCGACCATCGCCAGAAAATGCCGGAAATCACTTCGCAGCTGCTCCGGCCTCTGATATTTGTTATAAGCGTTAACATATTGATATTTTTGAATATTCATAGCTGTATTCCTTTACATTTAAAATCGAAATCAAACCTAATCTAATACACAACTAAAATTTTTAATAATATTTTATTACAAATAATAACAGTTTTTTAAATACATAACCGAACATATACCTTTTTCATACCGACCAATAATACCTTATCAACCGGTCAAGACCGCGGCACAAATCTCGTTTTGCCGCATAACTCATCTCCTGTTTCCGCCGTCCGCCCGCCTTCTCCGTCAGAACGGCTTCCCGATTCTCCAGACACACCTCGCGCACAACCGGCCAAAACTCCTCGGGAATTTGCTTAACCGCCGCAAAATAACGTTCCCGGGCTTTGCAAATCGCTTCCACGTCATCGGCGTTTTTTCCCTTTCCGTCCACCTTTTCGCGAGTGCCGGAAACGCCGACCGACATAAAATGCGACATTTCGCAATCTTTTTGCAACCTTTTTGCCGCCCGCAGACGATCTTCCCGGGAATATTTGGGATCCCCAAGCTCGAGCCATCCCCGGGCAGCATATTTCTCCAGCAGCGACATCTTGTAAATGCCGCGGCTTTTGCGTACATATCCGCGGCGCAGACATTCGGCCTTGTCGATATATCCGTCGTTTTTCACCGTTATTTCCTCCTTAAAACGTTGTCCGTCGCCAGTATATACATTTAATGTAATAAAAGTCAATACTATTTATGTAATTTACAAACCGTTTTTTTTATTACATAATATGTAATAAAAGGAGCAGACATATGAACAACAAATGGACATGGCTAAAAGAATACATGCAGAAAAACAACATCTCGCAGGGAGAGGTCGCCGACGCGCTGCAATGGCAGAAAACCAGGGTATCGGAACTCCTCGGCGGCAAAAGGGATTTTCCCGTCAACAAGGTTTTTCCCGCCGCCCGTTTTTTTAACCTCGATCTGGAGGAATTTACCAAATACAACTCCGGTTTTTCCAGAGAGATCCCTTCTACCGACGGCAAACAGCCGCAAAAGCAGGCGACGGCAGACCTGGTCAAAATCGACATCGTCAATCCGTCCGGCGGCGAAAAGGAACCGGTTTTCCAGACCGTCGGCCAACAACTGATCAGCGAAGACGTCTTCCGGGTCCTCACCCCTGCCGCCCCCGACAGCATAAAAGCAATGATTGCCCGCGGCGATGCCATGCAGCCGACCATCAGCGACGGCGACCTGATCTGGGTCGACGTCTCCATCAAAACCCCTACTTCGGACGGCCTTTACCTGTTTGCGCTGAAAGGAGAAGTCTTTGTCAAAAGGCTGCAGCTGGACAATTTCAACCACTCGGCCGCCATTATCTCCGACAACCCGCTCTATCCGCCGATCGGCATCAGCAAACCGGACAAACTCTCCACCCTCGGCAAAGTCATATCCGTCACCAAAATTTACCGCTGATTCCGTTTTGGCGCCGACAGGGGCTTTTATGCAAAAAAAAACGCGAAAACCGAAAGTCTTCGCGTTTTTTACCGTATCAAAAGCTACTCTGCCGTACTTTTCCCGTTTTCGCTTTTTTCTCCGGCCGGCCGGGAGGAAGCCTGATCGCCGTAACGGACCTCAATGTCCATCGGCCCTTTGTTTTGCCGCAGCTGAATGGCAAAATCGATAATATCATCACCCATGTCAATTCCCCACGGCGAACTGTTTTTGGTTCCGCCGTGAAAAACCATTCCCCGGCGTCCGAGCGTATCGGTCGAAAAATCGGGCAGCAGCCAAATCCGGTAGTCGCCCCACACGGCATACCCTCCGGGCCATTCGCCGCGGCCGAAACGTCCTTTCAGCCGTTCCCAGAGGGAAGCGTCGTAATAACGCTGCATCTGGTCAAGCGACACCCACCATTTGCCTTCGGGAATGCGGCTGTTTTCGTTGGTGCGTTCGGCGTTGAATACGGCGAACTGGCGATTCCAGTTATATGTCGGCATATAAAGGAAGGCCGCCGCCGTCAGCAACGGCAGCAGCAAAAGCGCCGTACCCGTTTTCAGGCGTTTCTTTCCGATCAGGAACAGCCCGGCCGCAAACAGCAAAAGCAAAAACGCCAGATATAAAACGTTAAACCAAAGGTAAATTTTCGGATCGGAATACATCCAGCCCCATTGCGGATATCCCCAGTAAACGAATTCGTCCTTAACATATTCCAGGTAAAAGCTGTCGGCCGTCAGCGCCAGATAAACCGCATTCAACACCGCCAAAACCAACGCGCCGCAATACCATGCCGTCTTTTTCATCCCTCAATCTCCAAAAAGAAATAATCATACGTTTCAGCCAGAACAACGTTAAAATAAATCACCAGCGGCGAACCGGCGACAATCGAAAGCCAGCTGCCGATTCCCAGTGCCTGTCCGCCGGCCTCAAGGCCCGCGAACAAAAGTTCAAACAGAGCCGCCAGAAAAGTCATCCGCCAGTAATTTCCCTTCGTCCTTGCAAAAGCGGATTTCAGCGAACCGCTGCGGCCGATCAGGGAACTGATCCAGGCCATCATCGGACGGTAAAAGACAAACGGCGCGGTAAGCGTCATAATCACGACCGTAATGCCGTCAACCGTCCGGCTGTCTTCCATGTAACGCTGCAAATAAATGCCGTATTTCTCGGCCCATTCGGAACCGACGCCGAAAAAAGGCGGAATAAGCGGCAGCATCAGCAAAGCCGTCACCACCAGAAAAGTCAAGGCCAAAATTTTGGTGGACGGCACCAGAGTATCAAACAACTTCAGCGTTGCCAGATAAGGACGCCGTTTAAAATAAAAACGAAAAAAGAAACACCAGAAAAGGTAATAGGCCGCCAGCCAGGGCAGAAAAAAAACGTCATGCCAGCCGTCGATCAGTTCAAAAGCCGCCGTCAGAAACATCATATGCACAACGGCAAAAAGCGTCATCTCGCGGCCGTTGTCACGCATATAGGAAAAACTTTCCGCCAAAAGCCCTTTCAGCGGCATCACTTTAATATCAGCCATAATTCCGTCCTTTTATTACCTTACAGTATGATTAATCGGATCAAAACGCAAGAGCATAGTTTTCCATACGTCATATTTATCACCATATTTCTGCGGCAAAACGCCGTAAGGCTGACAAATGTAAACGGCCCGTCTGGCACTGTCGGCCACCGAACGGAAGTAAACGTCGCGGTTATAACGCGAAGAATCAAGAATATCCACTTTCTGAACCGTTCCGTCGCGGTTGAGATATGCGCGGATTTCAACGATCATGTCCTCAATTCCCATGGCGCCGGGGTCAAGGTTCCAGCACTGACGCAAACGGGCGGCGATGGCATCGGTTTCTGAAATCGACAGTTCGCTGAAATAAGAACCGCCGCTGCCGCCTTCGATTCCCGTATTGGCGGTTTCCGTTCCTTTTTGGATCGTCGCCTCGCTGTCGGCAGCGCTCAGGCTTTTTTCCAACGCACTGACGGAATCCATAAGGTTTTTCAAAGCGCTGACCTGCGGCGTTTTTTTCTTTTCTGCTTTCTTCGGCGCCGTTTTTTTGCTCTCCGGTTTGGCAGCCGGTTTTGACGGCGTCGGCCGTTTCGGTTCCGGCTTTTTATCGGGCAGTTTGGGTTTGGAAGGCTGCGGCGGCACCACAAAATCCTGTTTCGGCGGCAGCGGCGCTTCCTCCGGCACCGGTTCCGGCTGACTTTCAATCACGCTCGGCTGTTCAATTTTCTGCGGCTGCGGCGTCGGCTTGGAGCGGGGCTTCGGCTCGGGTTTGGGCGGCATTTTTTTAGCACGCGCCGGCGTTTTGGTTTCTTCGGCAATTTTGGCCTTGGCGGGCAGATTGGTAATCTCCGAAATTTTTACCTGCTCCAGATCAACGATGATCGGCGGCTGGCTCACCACCATATCCTCACGCCAAAACAGCGGCAGATCGACCATAAACAGCAGAAAAACAACCGCGTGTAAGGCAAGGGATTTGTAAAGAGCCGCTTTCATCAGTCCTATTTCTTCTTCGCTGTTTGGTTGGGATCAGGTTCCGTTTTCAGCCCGACTTTGTCAAAGCCGGCGTTTTTCAGCATTGCCATCAGCCCGATGACCCGTCCGTACTGAGCATCGGTATCGCCGGAAATAACCACGCTGATGTCAGGATTGGCGGATCGTACGGCCATAACCTTGGCCACGATTTTTTCAGCCGGAATTTCCTCCTTGCCGATATAATAAAAACCGTCGCTGTCTACGCTGATGTTAAGGGAAGTTTCCTTGCCGGTCAGGTTTTGTCCGCCCACTTTCGGCAGATTGAGCGCAATGCCGGAAGTCATTAGCGGCGCCGCCACCATAAATACCACCAACAGCACCATCATCACGTCCATCAGGTTGGTAATGTTGATTTCGGCGTTGCGGCGCCTGGGCCGACGGCTGCGGCTTTTGTCGGTTGAAACGAAATATACCATTATTCACCTGCCATATCGGCCTTGATCGCCGTATCGTCAATTTCGCGGGACAAAATGCTGGAAAATTCCGCCATAAAGTTTTCCAGCCGGTTGGCATAACGGTCAATATCCGAAGAAATCTTGTTGTAAGCCACCACTGCCGGAATCGCCGCAATCAGTCCGAACGCGGTCGTAAACAGCGCTTCGGCAATACCGGGCGCAATGGCGGAAAGCGAATTGCTCTGAGTCGCGGCAATCGCGTTAAAACTGTTGATAATTCCCCATACGGTGCCGAACAGTCCGACCAGCGGCGCCACCGAACCGGTCGAAGCCAGGAAGCCCATTCTGGTATCCAGTTCGTCCAGTTCCTTGTCCATGGAAACCGTCATCGCCTTTTCGATACGCTGCTGAAGGGAAACGCCGCGCAGGCCGCGATCGGTTTTCGACTTCAGAATATTGGTGCGTTTCCACTCCCGCATGGCGGCAACAAACATGGAAGACATCGGATCTGCGGGCTTGTTGCCGATGCTGTCGTACAACCGGTCAAGCGACCCGCCGGACCAGAATTTGGACTCGAAACTGCGGGAACGCTGCTTCACCTGCCGCAAGGTTCCGATTTTTTCGATAATAATCGCCCATGACCAAACGGAAGCGGCAATCAGCCCGATCATGACCGCCTTGGTCACGGTGTCCGAGCTCCAAACCATATCCCACATAGACATCTGCTGGGCAGCTTCTGCTAAATTCTGCGTATCCATTTTCTACCTCATTTTCACAATTAAAATCAGACGCCCGGCAAAGCGCCCTGTTATTTGCCGAAAAGATAACATAAAATCTTAAACAATCAATTAATTTTGCGCAGAAAAAAATTGACAACCGCTGCAGCTTCCGTATAGTTGTACCGCAAACAAATTATTTACAAATTAAAACTATCGAATATGAGAAAATTTTTATCATGCCCGTTTCTTCTGCTGCTCCCGCTTCTGTTTTGCTCTTGCGGCAGAATAAGCGAACAATGCCTGCTGATTGACTCGGCTGACACCTGCCGGGTGACAACGGATCAAAAAGTCACGTTAATCCGAAACGGACTGCCGCATGATTACCACATGCCTTCGACGAAAGACTTTTTCAACGGACAAACGTTATCCTCAAGTGACATTTCCGCCGACAGCAGCCGCATCTACGTTTACCGTTGCGGTGACAAATTTGCCGCCAGCCGCATCAACATTGAGCATGCAAGAGCCCTTCGCAATGCCGTTGCTGCCGGAAAATATTCGCCGGCAGATATTTTGCCTTCCTGCGCCCTGTGGTTTTTGGCAGCATTCGTCATCGGATGCGCCGCATACTGCTGCCGAGCAACAGACAAACGGATCATGATAACCGTCGGCTCCACCCTGGCCATGCTGTTTTTTGCTTCCGCCGGCGGGAAAACCTCGTCTTTTGTCACGGAAGGAACACTCTGGGAAAAAGAAGGTTCATGCATTCGTCTTGACAACGGTCGGTTCATCCTGTCGCAAGGCACCGATATCTGTGACAATTGGCATCTGTTCTTGGGGCAACGCGTTTATGTCTATCGTTACGATGACATTTATTTTGCTTCCGGCGAAAAATTCTCCCCGGCAACTCTGGCATATACGGAAACGATACCGAATTTTACCGGTTTGTATCTTGTCTGCTGGCTTTGCGCCATGGCGCTCGGATATTGGACATATGCCACTGCGGAAGAAAAATTAAAACACCGGCGGTTGTTTGCCCGATAACCGTCCGTGTCAATTATCCCGAAAACACTATCGTGTTTTCGGGATAATATTTTCGCACTTCCCCTCTCCGCCACGCCGGCAAACAGCTCTTCCGTTCTTTTTTCGCTTCCTTAATGCCAAACACACCGCTTCTCTCAGCCCGTCCGCCCAATTTTTCCCAGCCTTCCCTCTCCGCCACACCGGTCCCCTCTTCCGTTCTTTTTTCGCTTCCTTAAATGCCAAACACACCGCTTCTCTCAGCCCGTCCGCCCAATTTTTCCCAGCCTTCCCTCTCCGCCACGCCGGCAAGCCGCCATTCTTGTCAAGATTGACGTCCCCCCACAAACGGACGAAAATTTCGCTTTCCCATATGAAAAGCTGTTTTTTTCGGGAAAAAATCGAAAAAAACATTTTTAATCAAGCTTCCTTCGACGGTTTATACGGACGATTTCTCCCGAACATCCGAATTCATCGTCAGCACTTATACTTTCCCTGCCCGTAAAGATATGACAAAATTTTTGCCCGGCAATTCCTTCAGCCTGATTTTTCAGGATCAGGGTTGCTTTTTTAAAATCAAACAAAATACGGAGCTACAAACAATGTTAAAAAAAGAAATCAAAAAGCAGTTAAACGCCTTCTGCGCCGTTGCCGGCGCTGCCGTCAAATCGGCGTAGAGGCAGCCGGAAAAGACAGCGATCTCGACTGGCACCAGATAGATTCGCTGGAACACGGCAATGACAAAACCTGGAACGTTTACCAAAAATTGCTCGACTTTTATGGTAAACAGATAAAAATCGAACTGATCGAACGTAAACGGAAATAGTTCAACCGAAACGGGGAAAACAAAAGCTTTTCCCCGTTAACTTCTGCCGCCTCGCCTCACTTAAAGGCGATCCTTTGCTACCGTTTTTCTTCCCCTGTTTTTCATACTTCCCTTTTTCCGGGCAGCCGGCATTCGCCACCCGCGGCTCCCGACTCTTTCCGTCTGCCCGCTTTGTCTTTGTCCGACAGGTTTCTCCCGGCACCGCTTTTCTGCCGCTGCCGGAAGTTTATCTTCTGCCCTGCCTTTGGCGGCTGCCCGAGCAGACTTGCCGGCCGCATTTTTCGTTCTCCGTTTTCCGCCGTTTCATCTTTCTTTTATACTCCCCCTTCGACCGGCCGGAGCCTTTTGCCGACAACGCCCGTTCTTTTCTTTCGGCAACCTCCGGCGGCACTTTTTGCCTATACCCGAATATTCCCGCATGTCCATAGCTCAACAGCATACTTCCCGCCGCAAAACAGTCAGCCCAAAAACAAAACCGTCCCGAAAAACGGACACATTTTTCGGGACGGCAGCTTTGTCCTTGTATCGGTTTATCTGCCTTAAACGGCAAACTCCACGAACCTTTGCCCTTTTCCCATCAACCGCTTCGCCGCCTCTTCTGACCAAACGCCCGCCCCGGACACCGTTTACCGGCAGCTGCGCATTTTTTCCGCCAGTTCCGCCGGAATCCTTGCCGGCCGCTTGTTTTTCAACAACACATAAACGACTTTCACTTCCAAACTGACCAACACCTGTCCGTTACGGACAATCTCCTGACAAATCACGGCCGAAGCGCCGCCGAACTCTTTCACTTCGCAGGAAATTTCCAGCAAATCATCCAAAACGGCCGGCGCCCTGTAATCTATTTCACAATGCCGCACCACAAATCCGGCCCGTTCGTCCGCTTCCAGCCCGGGCTGCTGGTTAAAACCAATTACACGGAGAAACTCCGTCCTTGCCCTCTCGGCAAATTTCAGATAGTTGGCATAATAAACGATGCCGCCGGCATCGGTATCTTCGTAATACACTCTGGCCGGAAAATAAAACCTGCCGTCTTTCCATGCGCCTGCCGGCGCCGTCGCTTCTGCCATTTCAACACTCCTTTTCTAATTTCTCTGCCGCCGTACCGCGGCAGCTTCCGCCATCATACTGTTTTCATTCTCACCGGTTCTTTCAGCCGGCCGTTTCCTTTTCAAACAAATCGTCTTGGTCGTTATACTGACACATGTTTTTCTTCAATCGCGGCAGTCCCAGATATTCACAGCCGACGTCGGTAATCACGCGTCCGCGCGGCGTGCGCTGCAAAAAACCGAGCTTCAGCAAAAACGGTTCCACCACTTCTTCAATCGTGTCGCGTTCTTCCGACAAAGCCGCGGCAAGCGTGTCGGCTCCGACCGGACCGCCGCCGTAATTGCGGGCAATACAGCTGAGATAACGTTTGTCAAACGCGTCCAGCCCGAATTTGTCCACATTGAGCCGGCATAAAGCGCCGTCGGCAATCGCCGCGTCAATCTTTCCGGCCGCCGCCATCGCGCCGAAATCGCGCACCCGGCGCAACAGCCGGCCGGCCACCCGCGGCGTCCCCCGCGAACGACAGGCGATTTCCCGCGCGCCCTCCTCCGACATCGGCACATTAAGCAGCTTTGCCCCTCTCAGCACAATTTTCTGCAAATCTTCCGGAGAATAAAACTCCAGCCGGAGCGGAATACCGAAACGTTCGCGCAGCGGGGTGGAAAGCAGCCCCGAACGGGTTGTGGCCCCAACCAGGGTAAACGGCTGCAAATCGATTTTGACCGACCGCGCGGACGGCCCTTCCCCGATGATCAAATCCAGCTGAAAATCCTCCATCGCCGAATAAAGCACCTCTTCAATCGCCGGATTCAGACGGTGAATCTCATCAATAAACAACACGTCGTTAGCCTCAAGATTAGTCAAAATCGCCGCCAGATCGCCCGATTTGGAAATCATTGGTGCCGAAGTTGCTTTAAAATTGACGTCCAATTCCTTGGCAATGATCGATGCCAGCGTCGTTTTGCCCAATCCCGGCGGGCCGAACAGCAACACATGGTCAAGCGCTTCCCGGCGCATTTTGGCTGCCTCGATAAAAATCTTCAGATTTTCGCATACCTGCTTTTGGCCGACGAACTCCGACAGCGCGGTCGGCCGCAAATTAACCGGCGCGCCGACGGCCGCCTCGTCTTCCGGCAGCTGATGCGGGGTGACAATTCTTTCTTCCATAAGCTACACTTCCTTGTTGGCAAATTCTTTCAACGCCAGCTTGATCAGCAAACCGACGTCCGCTTCCGGCCGGCCGGCGGCTGCCAGATTGACAGCCCGATACGCCTCAATCCGCTGATAACCGAGGTTGACAAGCGCCGAAATGGCATCCTCGACGGCCTTGGAAGGCGTTTCTCCGTCGCTGACGGCCGCCGGGGTTCCGGCTTCGTCAGGCGCCATCGCCGCCGCCAGTTCCCCGGTGTCGGCCGCCTGCGGCAAGCCGACCGTCTTGCCCTTCAGTTCGCTGGCGATCCGTGCCGCCAGCTTCGGCCCGACCCCGTTTGCCCGCGCAAAAGATCCCTTGTCCTGGGCGGCAACCGCCTGAGCCAGCTGCGACGGCGAAAGCACCGACAAAATGCTGAGACAGACTTTTGCCCCCACGCCCTGTACTTTTGTCAGCGTCAAAAACCATTCTTTTTCCAAAGGATGGAAAAATCCGTACAGACTGATGCTGTCTTCGCGGACAACCGTTTCAATCCACAGGGAAACCTCCGTTCCCCGCGTCAGTTTTGACAATGTGCGGTTGGAAGCAAACACCAGATAACCGACGCCGCCGACATCTATCACCGCATAGTCTTCGCCCAGCCCGTCAACAATACCCCGCAGTTTTGCAATCATTGTTTTTCCCCGATAAATCCCGATAGCGGCAGATTATAAGAAAATTCCCGTGCCTGCAATCCTTTTTTGCATTTTAAGAACAATACCAGAACCTTTCTTTATTAAGGGAATATTTATTTTTTTGCAATTTTTTATTGAATATTTAAAACTTTTAGTTTAAATTGCCGCCTGACACACGAAAAAATTTCGCTGGTCACAAGGCATTTTTAACAATGCCGGGCTTTCAACAGCCCGTATCAAACCGGCGTAGGATATAGCGCCGACACGCTTGCCGTTCCCGGCAGGCCTTTATATCCCCGATAAGTGGTCGGGGAGCCTTAAGTGTATGTTCAGAAATCCGCACATCCGGATTTTAAAGGCTTAAGGAGTCATGTTTGATATGATTGTTGAACTCCCCGACCACCTTAAACAGGTGGTTTTATTTTGGAACTTTTGACATAAGGACAACCTATGACTGGGCAAAATAAAACTTTTCGCGGCAAACGGCACGACGGCACGGCAAACCCGATCGACGTTTATGTCGGCAGCAGAATCCAAAAACTTCGCATTGCCAAAGGCTGGAGCCAGAGCAAACTGGCCTCCCTGCTGGGCATCACTTTCCAGCAGATTCAGAAATACGAAAAAGGCTTGAACAGAATTTCCGCCAGCAGGCTATGGTATACCGCTCAGCTGATGAACGTTTCCGTCGACTATTTTTTCAAAGACATCAGCGCGGATTTGTGGAAGGAAAGTTTCAAACTGCTGCCGCCGGCATGGAAAGAACTGGATATCATCCCCTGATTTCCGCCTCATTCGCACAATGTCGAAACCGCCGTCCGCAAACCCGATCCGTCGTTTTTTCAAACGGCGGATTTTTACATTCCGTCCCGGCCGGTTCGTTTTTCCGCCGGTTACCGGCCACCCCCAAAAACACTCCTGTTAAAAGAAACTTTTTCACAATTGCAATTCATTGTAAGCACGGGTGTTTCAATAACGAAACAAATACGACACATGCAATACGGCAAAAGTCCGCTGACAACGGATGTACTCCGATTGCAACGGATCCGGACAAAACCGCTCTGTCAAACCATCGTGTCTCCCTAAACCCCGCGGTACTTTCCTTTTTCGCCGCAGCCCTGCCCGCCGATGTTTTCAGAACCGGCCTTTTAACAAAGAACCGCCAACCGAAACATGTTTTTAACGGTAGCCGCCGGCGCTTTCCCTTTTTCGCCGCAGTCCTGCCCGCCGGCATTTTCAGAACCGGCCTTTAACAAAGAACCGCCAACCGAAACATGTTTTTAACGGTAGCCGCCGGCGCTTTCCCTTTTTCGCCGCAGTCCTGCCCGCCGGCATTTTCAGAACCGGCCTTTAACAAAGAACCGCCAGCCGAAACATATTTTTTAACGACAGCCGCCGGCGCTTTTCACTTTCACTCCGCATCCGTCCGCTTGCCCGCCAGACAAATACTCATCAAGATAAGCGCTCCACTCCGTCAGTTTCCTTTCACGAAAAAAGTGATAAAGAAAATCCGTCATTGCCCGGTGGCGGATTTCGGCCTCTTCACAGGCGGAAGCCGTCATCATCATCCCTTTAAGCTTCAACAGTTTCTCAAAAAAATGATTGATAAAGTTATCGCTTTTTCGATTCGGACGTTTATATTCTTCAGCGCTCAAACCCGGTTCCGGCCAAACGTCGGGATCAAACAGCGGCGTTCCGAAAGCATTGCAGCGGACAACCGCATATTGAAGACAGCGGATAATGCCGCCGACGCCGATCGCATCCAACATATCGGCGTCGGAAACGACTTTCCCTTCCAAACTTGAAGGCCTGATGCCTTTCAGACTTTTCGAATACCCCATCCGGGCAACAATATTCAGCACCTTCTCCCGCATGTCGTCATCCGCGCCGGCCATCGTCAGTATCCGCCGGGCATTGGGCAGCTTTTCCGCCGCTTCCTCGCCGGCCAGCTTATAATCGTCACAGTCGTGCAAAAGCGCCGCCAGTCCGACGATTTCTTTGTCAGCACCTTCTTTTTCCGCCAATTCGAGAGCCAAACGATACACACGTTCCACATGATCAAATCCGTGCCCGCTTTGTTCTCCGGACAACATATTTCTCACTTCTTCAAAAGCTTTTCGCATATCGGCCATTTCGTTCCGCTCTCCCGTCCTTGTTTTTTTCAATCCTTGTTTTGTTTCTTCCGCTTTTGACTCTGTCAAATGCCGTTTTTCCGGCTCCGTTTCTTCCGTTTTTTTCTTTCTTCAAAACTCACCTGTTTTTTTGCTTATCCCGCTTTTGCCTTTGTCCTTTCCGCCAAGGCTCTCCGCTTCGTTGCTTCTGTTTTTGTCTCCGCCGGTTTCGGCAGCCCCTTTCACTTGGCCTCGCCCCGGAGTTTTCTGCATTTTCCGCTGTACCGAGGACCACTTCCGTCAATACCGTTTCTTTGCCGGATTACGAACCGCCGCCGAGCTTTCTGATTCCCCGGTTGTTGAAATGGCAAATGGCAATTGCCAAAGCGTCCGACGAGTCGTTGTTCTTCGGTCTGCACCCCGGCAAAAGGATTTTTACCATCGTTTCCACCTGATTTTTGGCTGCCTTGCCGACCCCGACCACCGCCTTTTTGATTTTGTTCGGCTCATATTCGGTAACCGTAATGCCAAACAGCGACGGCGCCAGAATCACTACGCCGCGCGCCATTCCCAGCTTAATCGTCGAAGTAGGGTTGTCATTCAAAAACACCTGTTCAATCGCCGCCTCGTCCGGCCGATAAGCGGCCAGCACTTCGTTCAGACAATTGTGGATAACCGCCAGCCGGTCGGCAATGTTCATTTTGGCATCGGTTTTGATATACCCGTCCGCCACATAACGCATTCGGTTGCTCTCCACTTCTATAATGCCCCAGCCGGTTGACGAAAGGCTGGGATCCAATCCCAAAATCCGCATTTTTTCTCCGTTACCAAACTCAGACACATACCGATCCGCCGCCGGACAGCCCTCGTTTTGACATCTGTTTTAATATTCCGCTTGCCGCTGCGATCCTGCCCGGTTTTCATAAAACACCCGGCACGCGCCTATGCCCCGAACACCGCTTTCTTACCCTCAAAAAGAAACAATATTTCGTCCGCCCGCTGCCAAACGGGAATGCCTTCAAACGAAAGGGGCGTTTCCGCCCCTTTCACAAATTTTCAGGCTTCCAGCGCCTTCATCACCGCTTCCGAAAATTCGGCATTGTGATAAACCTGCTGAACATCGTCATCGTCTTCCAGAGCTTCAATAAAGTCCATCAGCTTTTGCGCGGTTTCCACATCGTCAATATCGGTCTTAACGACGGCCTTCCAGTCCAGCCGGGATGCCGAAGGCGTACCGAACTTGGCTTCCAAAGCCTCGGTTACGGTGCCGAGGTCGTCGGGAATGGTTTCGATTTCATGAAACTCCTCATCCGAAGCCACTTCGTTGGCACCGGCTTCCAGCGCGTTTTCAAACATGGTGTCGGCATCGGCCACCGCCGCCGGATATTTGATATAGCCGATTCTTTCAAAGTTAAAGGCCACCGAGCCGCTCTCGCCCAAAGCGCCGCCGCGCTTGCCGAAAACCGTTCGGACGTTGCCGGCCGTGCGGTTGCGGTTGTCGGTCAACGCTTCGACGATGATTGCGACCTTGCCGGGGCCGAAGCCTTCGTAACGCATGGATACGTAATCGTCGCCGCCGGCGGTCTGAGTGGCCTTGGCAATGGCGCGCTCAATATTGTCTTTCGGCATGCTTTCGGCACGAGCCGCCTGGATGGCCAGACGCAGACGCGGGTTTTTGTCAGGTTCCGGCAAGCCGCTCTTGGCGGCAATGGTAATATCACGGGCCAATTTGGCAAAAACCTTGGCTTTTTTGGCGTCTTGCGCCCCTTTACGATACATAATATTTTTAAACTGGGAATGTCCAGACATTGTAAAATCTCCTACAATATTTCTTTATGTTTTTTCCGTTAATCGGTGACAATCATATATTCGATCTTGGCGTCGTTGGCCTCGAATACCCTGATTTTCAATCCTCTGATGTCGATCTCGCCCGGACGGTTGGGATAGCTGTAGTTGACAAAGTTCCCCGACTCTCCGCCCGCCTGATCATATTCCATAACTGTAAAGACGATCCGGTTCAGCTTAAGCCCGGCATACTTGATTTCAAACCCCCAGGTCATCTCGCTCTGAACGATTTTGCTGGTGGTTACCGGTTCAAACCGGAAGGACGGAGGATTAATTTCGTATTTGGTGTCAAGCAGTTTGACCTTGTCGCCGCGGATCAGCCCGACCTGGTTAAGCAGGGTCCCGTCGTTTTTGACCAAAAACACGTCCTTCCCCTCGGGGTTGGGCACCAGCGCATAAACCACCTCGTCGATGTCGGTGCGGCCGATAATGTCATATTTTTTGTCGGCTTTGATCGAAAGCGGGCTCAGCCCGGAAACCAATACGGCGTCCGTCGGAGCAACGATGGATTCCTGAGTGTAATAGTTGCGCGTATAAGACTTCGTATCCGCAACGGAATACCCTTTATACGCGGTCAGCATTTTATTGGGCGCAAAGTCGGATTCCGTCACCGTTTCGGTTTTAATCAGTTTCGGACCGTCCTTGTCCAGATATTCGATGCTGTAACTGCTCAGCCCGGCGATAAAGTCGTCGCGTCCGGGCCACAAAGAAATTTCCCCGGCGTAAATACAGCCGCTCAGACACAGCGTTAATCCTAATACTTTTAATGCTCTCATCCGTTTTTCTCTTTAAAAAATTTTTACAATTTTTAACTTTTATATACTATAAACTTTATTTAGTAAATAACAGATTATCATTTATAGGACATTTTTATGAACGCACAATCAGGTAACAGCTGGCAGATTGTCTTCGCTTTGCAGGAGGCCTGCGATCCGCTGTTTGACGAATTCATGGAAAACTTTTTTGCCGCCAGCGCCTGCGACTACACCGATGACGGCAAAGTCCGCTACATCGGCTATTCTTCCGCCCCCGTCGACGAACCGCGGATGGCGCAGGCCGCCGCGGCTTTCGGCCTCGCCCTGCCGGCCTGGCGGAGCGAATTCATCCCCGCCGCAAACTGGCTGACCAAAAACGTCATCCGCTTTCCGCCGCTCGCCACCGATGACTTTTACATCTACGGCACCCACGAAGAGGAAGTTCCCGATACAAACAAGCACCGGCTGCGAATATACGCGGCCACCGCCTTTGGTTCCGGACAGCACCAGACAACCCGTCTCTGTCTTGAATTTCTGAGCCGTCTTTACCATCAGGGGTTCAAACCGGCCAAAATCCTCGACATGGGCTGCGGTTCCGGCATTCTCGCCCTGGCCGCCCTTAAGCTTTGGCCGGAAGCGGCGGCCGTTGCCGCCGACATTGACCGGGAAGCCGTCATCGTCACTTTGCAAAACGCCGCCGACAACGGGCTTGGCCAACGCCTGAGCGCGGCGGCCGGCGATGGATACGACAACGAAACCGTCAGCAAAAACGCCCCTTACGATCTGATCTTTTCCAACATTCTGGCCCGTCCGCTGATTGCCATGGCGCCGATGCTCGCCGCTTCGCTTTCGCCCGGCGGACGCGCGGTTCTGTCCGGCTTTACCGACGAACAGACGGACTGGGTAAGCGACGCCCACCGCAAACAGGGGCTGCGGCCGGCTGCCGAAGAAGCAAACGAAAACTGGCGGGCGGTGTTAATGGAGAAAAACAAATGAATTTAGACGAAATCAAACAATACCTGACGGAAAAAAACTATGACGCGGTGCTCATAACCCGCAACAATCATTTTCTCGGACAGGACGTTCTTGAAACAGAAAACCGCATTCTCGCCCTGACCGGTTTTTCCGGTTCCGCCGGCACGCTGGTCGTCACCAAAGAAAAAGCATACCTTTTTACCGACGGACGTTACGAAATACAGGCTGCCCGCCAGACCGACCCGAAAACAACCGAAGTGCTCTGCGGCAGAAACGAAACGCTGACCAACTGGCTGCGGGAAAAATTCCCCGGCAGAGCCAAAATGGAATATAACCCTTGGTGCCTGAGTATTCGCGAAGTCGATACCCTCAGCCGGCTGCTGCCCAAACTGAAACTGGTTGCCAAAGCGCAAACCGATGATTTGGAACCGGCCAGCGTTTTTGCCCACGAACTCCGCTATTGCGGCGTCGAGGCAACGGAAAAATACCGGCAGGTGGTTGAATTTCTGCGACAGAACGGCTGCGAAGCCTGTCTGATCGCCGGCGCCGACAGTGTCTCCTGGCTGACCAACCTGCGTTCCGACGCCCTGCCCGACACTCCGGTCGTCCGTGCCATGGCCCTGGTCCGCGCCGATGCCGACATCACCCTGTTTGCCGACGGCCTTTCGTTTCCGCTCGACACCCCCTGCCGGGTGCTTCCGCTGGCAAAGATGGAAAAAGAGCTTGCCGCCGCCAAAGAGCTGACCTTTGCTCTGGACGAACAAAGAACTCCCGACGCCGTCCGCCGGATGATGGAAAAACACGAAATAAAAATCCGCCCCCTCATTGACCCCTGCCTCGGTTTCAAAGCCCGCAAAAACGAAACGGAAATCAGGGGCATTGCCGACGCCCACCTGCGCGACGGCATCGCCGTCTGCAAATTCCTCTGCTGGCTGGAGCACAATTACGAAGATTTAAGCGAACTTGACGTCGTCGAAAAAATTCACGAACTGAGAAAACAACAGCCTTTGTTTTATTCCGACAGTTTCCCGACCATCGCCGGCGCCGGCGCCAACGCGGCAATCATCCACTATCAGCCGACGGAAAACACCAACGCCCGGCTGGAGAAAAATTCGCTGCTGCTGGTCGACAGCGGCGGACAGTATTTCAACGGCACCACCGACATCACCCGCACCGTTGCCCTCGGCTGTCCCGCCAAAGAGATGACGGAAAAGTTCACCGTCGTGCTCAAAGCGCATATCGCTCTGGCCTCCGCCCGCCTTCCCCAAGGCGTTTCCGGCAACGCGGCCGATATCATCTGCCGCAGCGTCATGTGGCGCCGCGGGCTGGACTACAAACACGGTACCGGCCACGGTGTCGGCTGTTTTCTCAATGTCCACGAAGGTCCGCAGAACTTCAGCCTGCACGCTTCCTCCTATCCGCTGGCGGAAAATATGATAGTTTCGATCGAGCCCGGATATTACCGTGAAAACGCCTTTGGCATCCGCATCGAAAATCTGGCGCGAATCGTCGTCGACGAAGAGTCCGGCATGCTGAAATTTGCCGTTCTGACCCTGGCCCCGCTTGATAAAAGGCTGATTGATAAATATCTTCTGACAGACGAGGAAATAAGCTGGCTGAACGATTATCATCGGGATGTTTTGCAAAAAGTTTCTCCTTATCTGACGGAAGAAGAAAAAATCTGGCTGAAGGAGGCCTGTTCCTCGTTATAAACAACATTAACGGAGAACAACCACATGAAAAAACTCATTTTTGCTTTGTTTTGGCTGACGGCGGTTTCCGGCGCGCGGGCGCAGACGCCCGTGTTTGAAGGCGCCGCCGGCCCCGAAACGCCGATCGAACAATATTTTCAGGAAGAAAATCCGACTTACGGGCAGTCGATGATCTTCGTCTTTTTCAATAACGAACCCTGCGGACAATGTCCGGCGGCAATTGAACTGATTGAGGAAATATACGACCGCTATTACAAAAACGCTTACGGATTTTCAATCATCAACTATCAAAACGACGACGAATACAATTTCATCGAAACCTACAACCTCTCCCGCCCATTAAGCGTGGTGCTGGTGCGCGTCAACGACGGCGCGGTGTTCGGCTTTGAAAAACTGGACGACCTCGAAAATCGGGTTTCCGATCCGGTTTCGTTCGGCGACTATTTCCGCTTCCGGGTCAACTCTTTCCTCGGCGGAGAATAGTACCGGCCGACAGTCGGCAAAACGCAAGCCCCCCGCGCAGGCGGGGGACTTTCATGCCCGGTCAGTAATCCGCAAACAGCGGTTTTCCGTTCAGCATTTTAATGTTCTGCGCTTCCATCACGGTGGCAAAATTCAGTTTGCCGCTTTTGATGATGTTGCGCACCTGATCGGGCTTGGTCACGTCCGGGTTGGTAAACAGAGTGCTGACTTTCAGTTTTTTCGGCACCCCGACCAGCACCTGGTGAATGCAGCCGAGCAGACTGCCTGCCACCAGTTCATAGGCCATTTCTTCGCTGATGCCGCCGGAACCGGCGTATTTGACCAGCGCATTGACGGCATCGGGTACGCTGTTGGCGTGGATGGTGGAAAAAATCAGATGCCCCGACATTGCCGCCTGCAAAGCCAGACAGGCTACGTCGGGCGTTCTGATCTCGCCGAGCAGAATATACCGCGGCGCCGAACGCAGGGCAGACTTCAGCCCTTCTTCCCATTGTCCGCCGGGCGCGGACGTCTGTTTGCACAGACCGAAATCACCGCTCGGACAGCGGTAAATCCCGTCCAGCGGCATTTCTATCGGATTTTCGATGGTAAAAGCATAACCGCCTTCTTTGCTCAGGAACTCTTTCAACAGCGAAGCAAGAGTCGTGCTTTTGCCGGAACCGGTCGCACCCGATACCAGAAGCAGCCCTGTCGCACGGCCGAGAGAGCAAAGATGGCTGGCCACGATCGGCGGAAAACCGAGATTTTTGAAATCAGGCACCACCCGCGGCATTTTGCGTACGCAATACTGTACGCCGTAAAGGGAATTGGTCCTCTCCACCCGGTAATTGTAGCTTTTGTAAATAATCAGATAACTCGGCTCGCCTTCATATCCTTTTTCCACTTCCGCAAGAAATTCCTCATAATCGTCAAAAACCACCGGCCTCAGCCCGTAAGGTGTCTTCCGGCTCCAGATGAAAGCCTCTTTCTGCGGCGTAATGTATACGTCCGAAAATTCTTCGTCATTAATCAGTGTCATTCCCTTCGTCCCGACGTTAAAAATCCCCAAAAAACAATCTGCGGCAACAATCCCTGAAAATTGATTATAATCAAAAAAATCCGGACTGGCTATTTAAATTTATGTTACAAATACATATTGACAATCTGGTCAAATCGATTATACCCCCTGTTATCATAACATTCTGGACATACGGTGAAAAATATGCAGGATATGACCTCGGGACACCCGCTGAAACTGATCGTCAAATTTTCAATTCCGCTGCTGATCGGCAACATCTTTCAGCAGCTCTACAGCATATCCGACATCATTATCGTCGGCCGTCTGATCGGCATCAAGGCGCTGGCGGCCGTCGGCGTTTCCGCACCGCTGTTTTTCATGCTGGTGCTGGTCAGCATCGGTTTCACCAACGGACTGACGGTCATCACCGCCCAGCGTTTCGGCGCCCGCGATTACCGCGGCCTGCGCCGTTCGGTCACCACCGCCACCCTGCTCAGTTCCGCCTTTACCTTAAGCGCCGGCGCCGTCATGCTGGCCTCGCTCGACGTTTTGTTCAAGGTCATGAACGTGCCGCAGGAAATTGCCCAAGACGCCAAATCCTTCATCAGCATCATTTCCTACGGCGTCATCATGATCGTTTTCTTCAACCTTTTGTCTGGTTTCATGCGGGCGCTGGGAGACAGCAAAACGCCGCTCTACTTCCTCATATTCACCACCCTGCTCAACATCACTTTTAATATCGTTTTCATCTATTGCATGAAGCTGGGCGTTGCCGGTTCGGCTCTCGGCACCGTCTGCGCAATGACGGTTTCCGTCTTTTGCTGCCTGCTTTACATCGGCAAAAAATATCCGATTCTTCATCCGCAGAAAGAAGACTGGAAACTGAACTGGCAGTTCTGCAAACAGCACCTTAAAATCGCCGTGCCGATGGCCGTCCAGTTTTCCATCATCGCCGTCAGCGCCACCATTACCCAAAGCGTCTGCAATTCGTTCGGCCCCGACACCATTGCCGCCTTCACTTCGGCCATGCGGGTCGAACAGCTGGCCACCCAGCCGATGGTATCTTTCGGCATCGCGATGGCAACCTACGTTGCGCAGAATTTCGGCGCCGGCATGATCGGACGCATTCGCCGCGGCGTGTTTGAATGTTCCATGATTTCCCTTACCCTGAGCATTGCCCTTGCCGCCGTCATGTATACGTACGGCGCCCACATCATCACCGTTTTCGTGTCAAAAGAACACCACAACGTAATCGAAATAGCGGAAACTTATCTGCATATCAGCATTTTGTTCTATTTCTTCTTAGGCCAGATATTCATTTTCCGCAACACGCTGCAAGGTATGGGCAAAGCCGTCATCCCGATGATCTCAAGCATTGTTGAACTGGCCTTAAGGGCGTTTGCCGCGATTTACCTGGCCGCCAAACTCGGTTATATCGGCATCTGCTACGCCAGCCCGATCGCCTGGGTCGGCGGTTCAGCCGTCGTCAGCGGCGGCTACTTCTGGGTCGTCCGCCGCATCGGCTGCCGTTATCTGTACAACCGCCGGCAGATTACCGTCCGCGGCCGCCGATAACCCCCGCGGCAAGCAGCAGCAGTCCGCCGCCGAGAACCGACAGGCAGATGACAAGGAAACGGTCGTCGACCAAAATGTTACTGAACAGAAGCTCTATGTATTCGTTGTCATCGTCCATGTTGTCCGCCAGATAATGCGGCCGGATCTCTTCAATGCCCTTTTTGCCGACCTTGACCGTGACATATCCGTATTTATTGACGTCGGAACGAATCTTCTGTCCCGAAGACATCAGCGTTACAACCGGAATTCCCCAAACCGACCCGCGCCAATATTGATGGATGTGCGCCGCCAAAATCAAATCAATCTTATGCCTTTGTAATATCCTACCCAGACGCTCGACCGACGGCTCCGTCAGAATCTGCTTGCGCCACGAAGGATCGGTAAGCGGCGGCACGTGGGTATAGACGACGCAATACCTGAAATGCGGACGCACTTTTTCCAAAACGTCCTCCAGCCATTCAAGCTGTGCGTCATCATACCTTTCTTCCGAAGAATCCAAACCGATAAACATGACGTTGCCGTAAGAAAACCAGTAATAAAGAGGACCGAAAACCATCCGGTAGAAATATTTGTTGTCACTGCCGAAACGGTCGGCGATTTCATGGTTTCCGGGAATCATGTAAAAAGGCAAATCAAGTTTTTCGTCCAACTCGGAAACAATCCAGCGAAAATGACTGATATTGCGGTAACGCACCAAATCGCCGAGATAAAGCAAAAAACGGTTGCCGCCTTCCTGCGCCTGTTTGACGATTCTCTCAATCGGCGCGTTTTTGGCACCGGTATCGCTTGCCGCCGCAAAAGAAAACGTTTCCTCTTCCGGTTCCATCACCCGGCCGGCCGGCGCAATATAATTGTTCTCGGGAGGAAAAGAGAAAATCTCAATGGCAAAACTGCGAATCGCCAGCAGCACCAAACCGGCAACCGTAAGATATTTGCCGGAAACGACGCAAAAACGCGACGCGGACAATCTGTTCATAGTCGGATCCTTTTTCATAAACCACCTGCGGAAGTCTGCCATAACCGGCCCGATTATACAAGCGTAAAATGTCTTTGGCCCCAAAAACGTCATCGCTCCGCAAAAAAATCTTGAATTAAGGCAAGCTCTAAAATGAAAATACTACCTGCTTAAATTCTTAGAGTTGGATTTAAGATAAACCATATTGACTTATAAAAAAATTACGTTTAGCCTTGAGGAAAAAGGAGGAAAAATGGGATATTCGATCGGACAAGTTGCAAAAAAAACGGGACTTTCGACACACACGCTGCGTTATTATGAAAAGGAAGGGCTGTTGCCTTTTGTTCGGAAAAACGGTTCCGGACTGAGGGTCTTTGCTGACAGCGACATCGGCTGGCTGGAAATGATCGAATGCCTGAAAGGAGTCGGAATGCCCTTAAAAGGAATTAAGCAGTATATCGACTGGTACCGCGAGGGAGACACCACCCTGCCCGAACGGCTGGAAATGTTCAAACGACAGAAGCAAAACCTGGAGCAGCAAATGGCCATGCTGAACAAGCATATGGAAAAAATCAATTATAAGATCAATCTTTATACGGAAGCGGTAAAACTCGGCAGCTTGGAACAGGCAATGAACAACAAAAAAATCCGCGAAGAAAAGAAAAAAGTCTACGACGCGGCCTGACTTTCCACGGCAAAAACAAACATATTTTTATTGACAATTTTCATATTTTCATATATAAAATCGACAACTTTTTAGGCCGACATAGCTCAGTTGGTAGAGCTACTGATTTGTAATCAGTGGGTCGGGAGTTCGAGTCTCTCTGTCGGCACCAGTTTCCGAGTCCTTGAATTTCAAGGGCTTTTTTATGTAGCCTACTAAACTCAACTCAAAAATAGCGTCTTTATCCCCTTTTTATGGCTCAAGCCGCCACCAACAAAAAAATCACGCCTTAATTTCAACTGGTTGTCATGCAACCATTTTATCAACATATTTTTGTGGATCAAACCGTTTTCAGATGCAGCAAAGATTAACTGATTTTATTTAGAGAGCTTAACAGGAATCAAATATTTTTCAGACGGTAAAGATTTGATCAAAATATCATCAGACAACTTCCTTGCACATGAATATTCTCCTTTTGTCGTATGTAAAATTAAGTCTAAGTCGTTTCGTTTGCGATTAAATTCCGTAAATTTCAGATCAACAAGAATTTGTTTATTTTCATCGAAAGTAGAAATGGTAAATTCTTTTACATCTTTATAAATACAAAGGATTACGTTATTTTCTTTGTATTTTTTTCTCAACTGCATTGTATCTTCATTGCAATAGCTAGACGGAACATATAAAATTTTATTTTCATATTCTTTCTCTAAATCCACAGGAAATACAATGTTAGGTTGCTGTGCGGCTGTTTGTTTATCTTGATGAAAATATATTGCAGGTAGCATTATTGGAGAAAATGAAACCTTCGACATATTCTGTTTACAGTCTGCCACAGATGGAGCTCCTATCCAATCATCTGTTATGATGATACTTGCAGGAATAAGAAACAGAATGGTAAAGAATGGAGTAAAATACTTTGACTTTTTGAAGATTAAGATAAAAGCCCAAGCCACAGCAGGAAAGGACAATGGATGCAAAAAACAAATTGGATTCCCACAGCCACTGATTGTCCATCTGTAAAAATATAAAATTGTAATAAATACGGCAAACTCAATTAGTTTTACCAACCTTTTTAAAAATCTCTTTTCAAAATAAGCATAAAATAAATTTAAGATGGAAATTACAAATGCCAGAATGTAACACAATATTCCCATTAACATCACTGGCAAAGCGCAATCCAAGCAGTCCAAAGAAATTCTTATGACTGAAGGATTATAAAATAAATCATAGTAAAGCCCAATGAGGTATGAAACAACATAAATAAGAAAGATATTCTGTATACTTTTCCACCAGGAAAATTCACCATCTTTGTAAAAGAAATATTGTTTAATCTTATTCATAACCGCCTCCCGTAAAAGAAATTAACCTTCCGGACATTTTCGCAACCGATCCGGACAATCCGTTTTTCTGTAATCGGAAATCACCGGGCACCCAGCCACTCGATTCCCTGTAAAACACCGTAGGCCAACAGACAATAACGCAAAAATTTTCCGACGAACATGGAAAATGCGACAACCGTCAGATTTGCCTTAAACAATCCGAGAACAAAAACGATCACGTCTCCGACCGCCGGCAAAAAGCCGAAAAAGGCTGCAACGGCACCCCGACCGGCAGCAAACCCGCGGATTTGTTCCAGCCGTCCCGACGATATCTTAAAATATTTGCTCAGCCAGTCCGTTTTTCCCAGCCGTCCCAAACCGTAAGTCGTCATACCGCCCAGCCAGTTGCCGGCAGTAGCGGCCCAAATGCAGATGACGGGATCAAAACCGGCCCCCGTCATTGAAGCGAAAACCAGCTCGGAACTGACCGGCAAAATTGTCGCCGCGCCGAAACTGACCGCAAACAATCCGACAAACCCGTACTCTTCCCACATGTTTCCGTTCCGTTTTTTTCCGAAGTTCTTTTATAAAAGCAGTTTTCCGGCAAAAATCAAGCAAAACCGCGGCACCGCTCGCAAAAAACGGCATAAGCGCAAATATTCTGCCGTTTTGCAAACGCCCGGAAAGATTATTTCGGACGCCGCGCTCAAACTCAGGTAGCAATTAAACATCACCAATCAGTTTAAGTTGCACACCTTTTGCGGGAAGCCGTTTTCTTTCGGCTATAAGCTTAAGTTTTTACGTTTCTTTTTTGCCTTACACACAATTTATATAAACATCGCAATTTAATACACCTTATTTTGCCGCACTTTCGGAATTATAATTATAACTCAGAACGAGAATTAACTGCTAAACATAAAAGGATATATCATGATATACGGATACATAAGGGTCAGCACCGACAAACAGACAACGGAAAACCAACGTTTTGAAATCAGGCAGTTTGCCGAAAAAAACGGCATCATCATCAACCGCTGGTTTGAAGAAACGATTTCCGGCGCCACTGACTTCCGTCAGCGCAAACTCGGGAAATTGCTGAAGAAGCTCACCAAAAACGATATTTTAATAGCTTCCGAAATATCGCGTCTCGGACGCAACATGCTGCAGGTAATGACCATCCTTCACTATTGCCTGAGCGCGGAAGCCCAGGTCTGGACCATAAAAGACAATTACCGGCTGGGCAGCGACATTCAGTCCAAGGTGCTGGCCTTTGCCTTCGGCCTTTCGGCGGAAATAGAGCGCAACCTGATTTCGCAGCGAACAAAAGAAGCGCTGACCAGGATCAAATCAGAAGGCAAAAAACTCGGCCGCCCTGCCGGACGCCGCAACAAAAAGCTGAAACTTACCGGGCTTGAGGGACGCATCAATACCATGCTCGAAAAAAACGTCCCCAAGGCGCAAATTGCCAGACAACTGAAAGTCGACCGCATGACTTTGCTGCGTTTCATGAAAAACAGACAAAACCGGGCTTTTCACGAAACCGCAGCGGCTTCATAACATTTCATGTGCTCACAAAATGCGAACGGAAAACTTTTATTTGTTGAAATCTCCGAATTATCTGATACAGTACTTTTGTGATATTTTTTATTCACAAAAGTTTTAATAACCAAGGAGACTTCACATGAACTATAGAACTATTCTTTTGGCAACGGCCGCCGTTATGTTTGCCGGTGCTGCCAACGCGGAAGACATTACTGCCCCGATGTACCTGCCGGGCGCGGGAAAGGTATTGTCAAACACTTCCCTGCAGTATGAGCGCACCTCGCTGAAACACAACGCCGGCGCCGGAGAGGATTTCCGCGCATCCGAAGAAATCACTTATGGTGTTACCGACAATTTCTCCGTTGTTGCGGAAATCGGCAACCAGTTCGATTTTGAAGGCCTTACCAATCAGGAATACAACAACGATCACAACTTCGACTATGCGATCGGCGCCAAATACAACATGCAGCACGGCAACTGGCTGGCTCAGGTCGGCGCTTCCTACTACACCTTTGACCCGAAAAGCTGGTACGGTCATCGCGGCAACGACGAAAGATGGTACAAGGAAATCAGCGCCAACGTCAAATTGGGCTATGACCTGCAAAACGGCTGGATGCCTTACACCTCGTTTACGGCCGACAGCCGGATCGATTATGCTGACCGCCCGATGGAATATTCCTGGTTCAACGGTTTCCACAAGACCGGCGGCAAATATTCGGTAGATGCGGGTATCCGTTACGACTTCACTCTGGACGGCACCAACACCAACACCTGGTGGGCACAGGCAGAAGCCAACTACTTTGTCAAAGAAAACATCGCCGTCGGCATTTTCGGCGACTACTATCTGGGCGGCAACTACAACGACTACGTCGATTACAGCTACACCCTCGGCCTCAGCGCAAAGGTATTGTTCTGACCGGTTCCGCTTCGGCAAAAAAGCACTGCTTCGGCAGTGCTTTTTTTCGGTTTAAACGCCGGCGTCAACATACAAACGCCGAAAACCGTCCCAACCGGAAGACTTGCGCCGCGCCCGGAACGAACGGCCGAAAAGCGGAACGGTCAACGGCAGTTCATAAGCCGGCAAAATTTATTATTCTTTAATCTTTCTCCGCCAATAATAAAATGCTAACCGGGAGAAAACGTCATGAACGGCAAAAAGTCAAAAATCTTTTTCATTTTCCTTCTTGTTGCCGCGTTCGCGGCCGGAGGCCTGTTGTTCGGCCGTCCGAAAGAAACTCCGCCCGCCGGCAAAGCGGTGCCCGGTTCAACCGCGCAGACGATTCCCCTGCCCCCGCCCGTCGTCGCATATTTGCAAAATTCGCTTTTATACGGCAATTTCTACAACGAAAATCAAAAGTTTGTCGTTTATTTTACCGATATGCAACCGGTTTACCCTTCTTCTTTTCTGCCGGCGGTTGAACAAATCGAACAAAATCCCGTTTTCGCCAAAGAATACGCCTTTCTCCCGCGCCGTACCGAAGTTTCCCTGCCGGAAACGGGAGAAACCGCCGCCGACCGCGGATTTACAGACCTCTGCGGACAGTTTTGCATCATCAACCCCGCCCGCGGGGAAATCTTCTACATCACCGGCATCGGCGAAGAGGACTCCCGCGAACTCAGACACATTTTTGACGCCCTTGAACAATGGTAAATCGTTGACAGCGCACAAACGGCAGACTATATTGATCAAGCAACCTTTATATATTCAGAGGAGAAAAAAATGGGAAAATGCAACAATCCGAACTGCCAGTGCGAAGACTGCCAATGCGGCGACAACTGTCAGTGCGGCAAAGACTGCGGCGAAAAAGATTCCGGACATTGCGGCTGCGGCAAAGACAAATAAAACGCCTGCCCGCATTCACGTCAAAAGCCCCGTCAAACGGGGCTTTTATCATATACCAAACTTCCGGCCGCAAAACACCCGCCGTCAGATTTTCCCTTTTCCGCCGTTCAGCAACTGCCGATAGGCCTGCTGTTTTTGCCGTCTTACCTCCGCCAGCTGCTGCTCCGCCTCTTTGCGAACCGTTTCGTCCGTTGCTTTCAGAGCTATTTTTTCATATGTCACTTCCCGCACATGAATTTTGGACGAAGACGGCATCCGGGCTTTGTCGCATTCTTCAAGCGCTTTCCGGTAAAAGCCGATTTCGCCGGTTTTGTCGCCAATGGAATTAAGAACCAGACAACGTTCCTCGCCTTTCAAAAATTTCATCGCAATCACTTCTTTGGTACTTATCCATCCTTCAATGTTTCCCTGCACCATTTGAATATCGGCAATCCGCTTTAACACCGGCAGCCGGTCTTCCCTATCGGCATAGCGGTAAGCGCCCAACAGATACTTGACGGCTTTGCCGGCGGCAATCTCCTTGCGCGAATTTTTCGTCATAAAGCCGATTGCCCTCGCACGGATCAGATACAGCCCGGCCAGTTCGGCATTGATCTTGTACATATCGCCCCTGCTCTGCTTTTTGGTCAGCGCATGTTTATACGCCCGGACAATGTTCTGTTCGTCTTTCTTTTCCGGCAAACGGTTCTGACAATAGGAAATGAGTTTGTAATCGCGGCTGAGCATCAACACCTTGCGCAGACATTCGGCTTCCTGCACGCCGGCATGATTATCGGAAAGCGGGCTCGCTTGCGCACCCAGCTTTCGATACATTCTGGACGCGATAAAATGCAGTTTGCCTCTTTCCTCATCCGTCAGCTTCAGACCGCTGTCGTCAAACTTTTCCTTCAGCTGGTTGGCTTTGTAAGAGGTAAAATTGGGATAGTCGCCGGTCGAATACAAAATCGCTTCGTTGACCGCGTTGGTAAAGCGGATCACCGGCGTCAACACCTTCACCCCGCTCAAACGCTCCTCAATGTATTTGGCAATGTTCGCGGACAGGTTTTCGCCTTCCGCCGCGTTCATATAGGCAATGTCTTCGGGGCTGAAATAACAGGCTCTCTGCAAAAGCGCGTAGGAATCGATCGTATTCTCATCCAGAGCGTTGGCAATACAGGTTTCGACAATCACCCCCAGCTGCTCTTCATAAACCGTGTCCCTTACGGCGGCGGCATCCCGTTCAAGGTCAAGCCCGTGTCTTTCCGCCACTTCGGCCATATACTCGGGTCGATTGCTCGCAATGTCTTCCGTCATCACCGCTTTCAGCGCTTCATCGTCCAAAACGGCCGGAGCCGACAGCCGGATCATCCGTTCTTCGTCCGCTTCCCGTTGATTTTCCTCTTCTGCCATAACACACCTCTTTTGCACTTTTGTTACTGATAAGATAATTATAAACGCCGCCTTCGTTTTGTCAATATTTGTCTTTAAGAGCAGACAATTTTCTTGACTTTTTAACAAAAACACTCCATCATTCCCGGCTATGAAACAATTTTTTTGTCAAATTAAAAACGCTTTATTATGAAAACGATGAAAAAAGTCTTTCTCGCAACCGGGGTATCGATTCTTGCTCTTTTCAGTTCATGCACGAGCAAAACCGCCCTGCCGCAGAATCCCAAAGACAAAGAAGAACGCCGCGACGAACACGGAAATTTCTGGATCTACAACGCAGCGCTCAACCGCTGGGCCGTAACTTCCAACTCCGCAGGCAATCCGCCGATGTACTACTACTATCCGGGCAGCAATTCCTGGACGAACACAAACGGACTGAAAATCGACGCTCCCAAAGGCATCAGCCAGTCTTTTTACAAACCTTCGTCCAAACCGAATTCTTCCGGCAGCAAGTACGGCACGGGTCCCAAAAGTTCGACCGGCAAAGCTTTCAAATCGGGTTCTTCGCGTTCGTTCGGGGCATAATTCACTAAACTGACAACAAATTTATGGAAAGAAAAAGCATTAAACCGCGCGACAATTATCAACGGATTGTCGAAAACCTGGGTTTCACCTTTCATAAGGACTACTGGCTGGAAGACGCCTGTTACGCCCTCTCAATGTCAGAAGTGGAACAAATCGAAAAAGCAACCGCCGAATGCTACGACATGTATTGTCAGGCGGTGGAAAAATGCCTGTACGACGACCGCCGGCTCGACCTTTTGCGGATTCCGCAAAAAGTGCGGAACTTCATTCGCCGCAGCTGGGAAGAAGACGACCTTTCGCTTTACGGACGGTTCGACTTTGCCCTTGTCGACGGTCAGCTGAAAATGCTGGAGTTCAATGCGGACACGCCGACTTCTCTCCTGGAGGCCGCCGTCGTCCAATGGCAGTGGAAAGAAGACGTGTTTCCCGCAAACGACCAGTTCAACGGCATCCACGAGGGCCTGGTCGCCTCCTGGAAAGACATCCACAAAGCCTACCGCTGCGATCAGTACTTCTTCGCGTCCGTCAGCGATTTCGAAGAAGACAACATGACGCTGAAGTATCTGATTGCCACCGCCATCGAGGCCGGGCTGGTAACCGGAGAAATCGACATTGAAGATATCATGCACGTCAACGGTACGCTGTATGCCTCGCCGGAAAACCCGATCTCATGCATGTTTAAATTGTTTCCGTGGGAAACGATGTTTGAACAGAACCCCGACGCCTGCATGACGGAAATGTGCTGGCTGGAACCGTTGTGGAAATCCCTCATGTCCGACAAGGCCATGCTGCCGATTCTCCATGAACTGTTTCCGCACAGTCCCTATATCCTGCCGGCGTTTTTTGAACCGGGAAAACTCTCTTCCTATTGCCGGAAACCCGTTTTTTCCCGCGAAGGCGCCAACATCAGACTGGTCCGCAACGGCTTGCTGCTTGAGGAATCGGGCGGAGAATACGGCAAAGAGGGCCATGTCTATCAGCAGCTGGTGGAAATTCCCGCCCATAACGGCTGGTATCCGGTTATCGGCAGCTGGGTTATCGGCGGCGAACCGGCCGGTATCGGCATCCGGGAAACGACTTCACGCATTACGGATAATATGAGTCATTTTGTGCCTCATATCATCCTCTGAAATCCAAAAACGGATTATTTTTAAAGTCCATGCTCCAAGGCATGGACTTTTTTTGTCATCTTCAAACATCTCCGCCTTTTGCCCGGCCTTTCCGCCGCCCACTCACGCCGGTCTTCCGCCGGACAGGCACATCGCCATCCGTCCGCGTCAGTCTTTCGCCGGCCTTATTTTTTATCCGTCCCGGACGGCAAACACAAACTTCCCCCTGTATGTGCACCAAACCCCATCCTTGAGCCGCCGGCCCCGCCTCCGTCCGCGTCAGTCTTCCGCCGGTCTTATTTTTTATCCGTCCCGGACGGCAAACACAAACTTCTCCCATGCATAAACAACATTTCCTTTATTCTTTTGTCCCGTCACCGACCAACGGCACAACTCCGTTTTTGCCGGCAACACCGAATATCCTTGGCAAAGGCTCTCTCCTTCTCTCCTTCTCTCCTTCTCTCCTTCTCTCCTTCTCTCCTTCTCTCCTTCTCTCCTTCTCTCCTTCTCTCCTTCTCTCCTTCTCCCTGCCGCCGCTTTCCGCTCTCTTTTCACGTCGTTTTACCATAAACACTTGCCGGCTGACGTCAGCAGCCTCAACAGTTTCAAACCTCAAATGCCAGTTTCAAAAACTTCGCCGGCCTTACGGCCAACCTACGTATCTTCATCCGCCCGCTGACGCAGACGTTCAAACCATAAAAAAAGGAGATACGACCAACCGCCGCACTCCTTTTTTACGCACTTATCGGCTTGTCAACCGATATTTCCCTTTTCTTCAAACACGAGAACAACCTTCACCTCACCTTTGCCCGGCTTTTTCGGCACGAAATGCCGATCGCCGTTTTTGTTGAGAACACGCCAGCTTCCCTCTATCTTGCTGACAATCTCAAGGGTTTCGGTCGGTGTCCGCCAGATGCCTTTTACGCTGTTTTGTTTTTTACCGTTGAAGTCGGTGCTGATGCTCCGATTTGAAAAACTCAGCATTTCGCCTTTCTTAATCCGAAATTCAAAGGTCTTAGACACATTGGCATTCGTAATGGTAAATGTTTTTGTTGCCATTTTGAAAAATTTTTAATTGTTGCTAAAATAATGAACTGTAATGTCAGGATATAACATATGACAAATTTTTTGGCAAGTTTTTTCTTTCTGCAGCGTTTCAATTTTCCGCCGGCGTTTTTCCCTCGTCAACCCGTACCAGCGTATCTTCGATTCGGTGACCTTTGGCGCCGATAACCTTGATCTTCAAGTTTCCGTATTCAAGTTTCACGTTCGTTTTGTTTTCCGGAATACTGCCCATCAGCGACAAAACAAAACCGCCGAAAGTGTCGCATTCGTCGTCGAGCAGCAAAACTCCCAGACATTTGCTCACTTCGTCGACGGAAGCCGCCCCTTTGATACGCCACACGCTGCGGCTTACCTTTTCAATATCCGGACAACTCGGCGGCGCGGTCATGTCGTCTTCCAAATCGCCCACCAGTTCTTCCAACAGGTCACTCATGGTGACGATGCCGTCAACGCCGCCGTATTCGTCAACCACCACCGCAAAATGGTTGCGGCTTTTCTGCATGCTCTTGAACAAATCGTCCACATGCAGCGTTTCGGGTATAAACTGTACCGGCTTCAACGCCTGTTTCAAAATTTCTTCTTTATCCCGGTTTTTGAATTTGAAGTAGTCCTTGATGCTGAGCGAACCGATCACGTTGTCGCTGCTGCCGCGAAAAACCGGATAAACGGAATAACGCGTATTGATCATTTCCCGTTCCCATTTTTCCGGCATGTCGTCGGCATCAAGAAACGCCACTTCGGTACGGTGAGTCATCACCTCTTCCGCCAGCTTGTCGTCAAATTCAAACACGTTATGAATCAGATTTTTCTCAATGTCGTCAATCACGCCGCTCTTGCTGCCGGCGTCAATCATGATTCGGATTTCCTCTTCGGTCACCCGTTCGTCCCGGCTTTCCTGACTGATACCCAGCACCTTCAGCACCGCGTTGGTCGAAACCGTCAGAAACCACACCAGCGGGGCAAACATCTTAGCCACCGCATAAATCGGCCCCGACATCGCCAAACCGATCTTTTCCGCATTCTGCATTGCGATTCTTTTGGGCACCAGCTCACCTAAAATCAGCGTCACGTAAGATAAAACCAGCGTAATTCCGATAACCGCCATCACGTCGAGCTTGGCCGGAGAAATCGTCACGCCGGAAGCAACCAGCCAGTCGACGATGCGATCCGAAAAATTGTCGGCGGCAAAAGCGCTGCCGAGAAACCCCGCCAAAGTGATGCCGACCTGAATGGTAGCCAGAAACTTCGCCGGCTGCACCGTCAGCGACAGCAGGCGCTTTGCCTTTCTGTTCCCCTCTTCGGAAAGTTTTTTCAACTTGTTTTCGTTTACCGAAATGACCGCGATCTCCGCACAGGCAAACACCGCATTTAAAAAAATAAGAAACAATTGCAGCAGCAATAATTCAATTACCGTAAAATCAGCCATAAGCTCTCCGTTCAGAAATAAGCGACAGAATAAACGTCATTGTTTTCAGGCTAACATAAATTTCCGATTACGCAACCGCAAAATCAAACATATCAGACAACCGGCCGCCGACGGCTTTAATTTTTCCCATCGGCAATTATATCTTTGGACATATATCCGCACAACAGTCGCAAATCGGGGTCTGTCATGAAAAAATATACATTGACGCTGTTTTTCACCGTCCTGCCGGCCGCTGCCGGCGCCATTACCGCCGAAATTCCGGCCGGTACCGTCGTCAACGGCGGCGACGTCCATTCCATTGTCACCCAAAAGGTCTTCGGCGAAGCAAACAACTTTACCGTTTCCGGCGTTCAACAGGTTATGAACGGGGGAACAACACACAACAGCAACATTTTCCCCTACGGCAAACAGGAAGTTTTAAAAGGCGGCGTTTCCTACAATACCGGCGTCCAATATTACGGCGTAATGGAAATCAACGGCCGGGCCTATTCTTCAAGCGTCGATTCGTACGGAACAATCGATGTCAACGCCGGCGGCTACGCCTGGAACACAACCGTCAACGGCGGCAGCTTCTTTGTTTCAGCCGGGGCAAACGCCGACGGCACGGTTCTCAATTCCGGACACCAGTACATTTCCGGAACGGACAAAAATTCAACCGTCAACGGCGGCATTCAGGAAATCCGCAGCGGCGGCGTCGCTTCCGGCACCGTAATAAAAGACGGCACGCAGCAGATAAACGAAGGCGGACGAGCCGAAAACACCATTGCTTCCGGTTCCGCCCTGTTGGACGTCTTCGGTTCGATAAACGGCGCCTCCGTCGCCGATGACGCCACGCTGATCATTGCCGGCAACGGGCATGCCGACGGCACCAGGCTGACCGGCGGCACCATGGAAATCAACGACGACGCGTCTTCCGCCAACACCATCGTCAGCGGCGGCACCCAATATGTTTACGGTACGGAAACCGGCAGTACCGTTTCCGGCGGACGACAAAACGTGGAAAGCGGCGGCAAAGTTCTGAACGCCGTTCTCAGCGGCAACGGCATTCAGACGATCTATAACGGCGGCACCGCACAAAACACGCGGATCGTCAACGGCGGCTTTCAGGAAATTGAAAACGGCGGACTCGCGGAACAAACATTCATCGGCCAAAACGGCATTCAGCAAATCAACGACGGCGGCACCGCACAAAAAAACACCGTTGAAAACAGCGGCCTTCAGAACATAGAAAACGGCGGACTGGCCGACGGAACAACCGTCACCCTGCAAGGGATGCAATGGATCTCGGCCGGCGGCATCGCCCGCAACACGCAAATTACGGAACAAGGCCTGCAAGACGTTAAAAACGGCGGTCTGGCCGACGGCACCGCTGTTTGGAACGGCGGTGTGCAGCAAATTTCCGCCGGCGGCCGGGCCGTCGGAACACTGATCGGTTACAACGGTTTGCAAAACGTCGACAACGACGGTACCGCAGACGGCACGGCCGTATTTCAACAAGGCATTCAATGGATTCATGCCGGCGGCATCGCCAAAAACACAGAAATCTTCACTTATGCCCTTCAGGGAATCGAATCCGGCGGCACGGCCGAAGACACCGTCATCCGCGACAAAGGCATACAATGGATTTATGCCGGCGGCACTTCCCGCAACACCAAAATCCAAAACGGCGGCATCGTTTATTTACAGGCCGGCGGCAACTTGAGCGGACAAACCGAATTCTCCGGCGGAACCCTGAACATTCTCGGCAGCAATGCCATTTTTGACCTCTCGCTCGACAACTCAACCGTCAACTTCGTCCGAGGTTCTTCTTTTTCATCCCTGAACATCAAAAATCTAAACGGCCGGGGACGTTTTTATCTGAACAGCAACTTAAGCCAAAACCAATCCGACCATATCAACATTGAGAACGGAGACGGCAGTTTCGGCCTTGTCATTCATGACTACAGCATGGAGAGCAGCCTGCTTTCCGAATTCAAAATCATAGACGAGGCAGCCGGCGCGCACGACAGTTTTTACCTGGTCGGCAACGCCGTTGACATCGGCGCCTTTCACTATAATCTCCGCGAAGAAAACGGCAACTGGGTATTGGTGCGCACCGAACAGTTGACAGACACTTCCCTGATCGCAAAAAACACGTTTGCTTCCCTGTCTTCGCTTTTCTACACTCACCTCAGTCCGGTATACAACCACCTCCGCACCGCCCCCGGCTCTTCCTCTCCCAAAAACGGATTATGGATCAAAAGCCTGGGCCGCCGCATCAAATTCAAATTCAAAGACGACACCGGCAGCCGTATTAACGTTTTCGGCTTGGAAACCGGTTATGACCGCGACGTTTGGAGCAACGGCGGCAACATTCTCAGTCTGGGATTTTACGGCGGATATACGGACTCCCGGCAAAAATATGACCGCTCCGGCAAAGGCAACGGCAACACTTACAGTCTGGGACTGTATTCCGCTTTCAACACCGCCGACCGATATTTCATCAACATTGTCGGTTCCTATTTCTGGCACGATCAGAAAATCACCAGCCACATGCCCGACGGCACCGGTGTCATCAGCAAATACGACACCAACAGCTGGCAGGCCTCTGTTTTCGCCGGCCGCCGGTTCGATTTCGCCGAAGGCTGGTTCATAGAACCTTCTGTCGGAGCAGATTACATGATGATCAACGGCCTGCGTTACCGCACCAGTTTCAATACACTGATAAACGCTTCCGACGCCGACTATCTGAGCACCGAAGCGGGGGTTGCCGCCGGCCGCGGTTTCAAACTCGACAACGATGCTCTGATCGAAGCGTACGGCCGTTTCAATCTGGTCTATGACTGGGATGGAAAAATCGCGGTCAAAGTGGCGGATTACAAAATCACCGAAAAGCTGTCCTCCGTACATTACGAATTCGGCCTTGGTCTCAATGCCGCTTTGAAAGACGACTGGTCGGCATATGTCGAAGCGGCCGCCCAGGTCGGCGGCAAAGTAACCCTCTCGTGGGAAATCAACGTCGGACTGCAATTCGACTTTTAACCGTCATTGCCGGTTTCCGCATTTTGCAAACGCAAAACAAATGCAGCGCCGACAGCTTCCGCAAACTTCCGGCAAAGGACAAACGCAGAGTTTGTCCCGGCGCGGCATAACCGGTCATTACCACCATTTTGCAAACAACTGCCTCTGCAAAAAAAATGGGAAAAAAAAGATTTAAGTGTTTATATTACATATTATTACTCTATAATGTAGCCGTTTAACTACATAAAGAGGTAAAAATGAAAAAAATCTTTACGGCCGTACTGGTCTCCCTGCTGGCCGCCTGCACCAACGCCGGCCCTTTTGTTACCGGCATTTCGTCGGACGGCAACAACGGCCTGACCATCGAAAAATGTCAGGTTCACATGAATGCTTTCATGGGCACTGTTTCCAACGACAACTGCACGACAACTCAGATCAAGTTAAAATAAACTCCCGCCGGCCGACGCCGGCGGCCTCAACCGCTTTAAAGCTCAAACGCCCGGCTCCGAAGCTCTGCAACCGGGCTGATGTGCCTGACGTCTGCCTGCTTATGCAGACGTTTAAAGCGTAAAAATACAAAACTCCGCAAACGCGGAGTTTTGTTTTATTGCACAGACAACCGGGCAATCCGTCAGTCGGCTGTTCCCAAAACTGCTTCCTTGGTCTTGTCCCACGCCTTGGCGGTCCCTTCCTTGGTTGCATCCCAGGCGTTGCCGCTCACTTCCTTAGTCTTGTCCCAGGCTTTGGCCGTGCCTTCTTTGGTCGCTTCCCAGGCATCGCCGCTCACTTCCTTGGTCTTGTCCCAGGCCTTGGCAGTTCCTTCTTTGGTCGCTTCCCAGGCATCGCCGGACTTCTCGGCAACCGCATTTCCCGCCTTGGCAGTTCCTTCCTTGGTTGCATCCCAGGCATCGCCGCTCACTTCCTTGGTCTTGTCCCACGCCTTGGCTGTGCCTTCCTTGGTCGCTTCCCAGGCATCGCCGGACTTCTCGGCAACCGCATTCCCTGCCTTGGCAGTTCCTTCCTTGGTTGCATCCCAGGCGTTGCCGCTCACTTCCTTGGTCTTGTCCCAAGCTTTGGCCGTGCCTTCTTTGGTCGCTTCCCAGGCATCGCCGGACTTCTCGGCAACCGCATTCCCTGCCTTGGCAGTTCCTTCCTTGGTTGCATCCCAGGCGTTGCCGCTCACTTCCTTGGTCTTGTCCCAAGCTTTGGCCGTGCCTTCTTTGGTCGCTTCCCAGGCATCGCCGGACTTCTCGGCAACCGCATTCCCTGCCTTGGCAGTTCCTTCCTTGGTTGCATCCCAGGCGTTGCCGCTCACTTCCTTGGTCTTGTCCCAAGCTTTGGCCGTGCCTTCTTTGGTCGCTTCCCAAGCACCGGCTGATTCCGTTGTATTGTTTTGAGACATTTTAAATACTCCTTGTGATGGGTTAAACATACGTCGGCCAACGTTTACCGACAAAACGGCATCCGTTTTCAATGTCATCGTTTGCGAAAATTCGGACGCGGACGCACATTCACAGCCCAAACCGCCGACGGCAGCCAAAACGAGCGCCAAAACGTTTTTTCCTGTTTTCATGAGAATCTCCTTCAACATTTGTTCAACCAACCAAGTAACCACTTTTTCCCGCTTTTAAATAAACCTTTCCGCGATCGCAAAAATCATCTGAAATATCAAAAAACAAACGATACGCTGTACAACCGAAGTCGACATCACAAGTTCCTCTCCGCCGACGCAAACAACACTTGCCGTTTTTCCTCCCGTCCCCCGCATTCAAGCCTCGTACCGGCAAACCATCAGCTTATGCAAACGTTTAAAGCATAAAAAAAGACCCCCTTAAACGGAAGGTCTTTTCTTCATAAAGAAAACCGGCGAAAAAAATCTTTTTATTTTTTCCCGCCTCTCTCTTTTCTTTACAACATACGACGGTTCATGTCCCCACGAACGTAAAACCCTTTCTGATTCTATTCTTTTACGCTTTTCTTCCTTGTAAAACTTTACGGAACCTATCAGGCAATATACCATAGCACCAAGTGCTGCGACACAAACCATCAATACGATGATTTCAATAATTGTTTTAATCATAAGCAAAATTTTTAAATATTACTATTTTATAATATCATTTTTTTTAAAAATATCAACCGGGAAAAATTTTCCATCCGATTTCTGCCGTTTCGCACAAACTTTCCTCGGCTTAACGGCACCAACTCCGAACCGTTATCCGGCAACAGTTACGGCGAAAAACGGAGAATTTAAAATCTCCTGGAAATCCATCAATTCGAACCGTAAAACACAAGAAAAAACAAAGGCTTGCGATCAAAAATCGCAAGCCTGTACAAATTGGCTGCTCCACATGGATTGTCTTCGACCTTTGCATGCAAAGGCTCATTCCACTACGCTCATACGCTTCGCGCACCGGCCGGCTGATGCCGGCCTTTCGCTTGTAGCCGAACCACTTTTCTCGTGGTTCAAATCCAAGAGCCATAACATCAAGCATAAAAAAACACCCATTGAAGGGTGCTTTTTTATGCTTGGCTGCCCCACATGGATTCGAACCACGATTAACGCAGTCAGAGTGCGCTGTCCTGCCGTTAGACGATGGGGCAATCATCAGAAACTGGGACAGTTCTATTGCATTTTCATACAAATGTCAACAACATTTTTTTACAATTAAAGAAATTATTTTCTCCGCAACATTTTTCCGCCGTTTGTTTAACCGCAAGGCTGTTATTTTTTTAACATAAACGTTGGTTAATTTTCTACATGCTAGGCAAAAAGAAAAATAAAGTCAATTCCTTATTTTGCCCGGACAAAGCAGACACTAAGGCGTGCCGCAAAAAAACGAACGTTTTAATGCGGCATTGTCATGATCAGACTTTTCTCACTTGAATATACCCCAAAAGGCCGGAAAATCACGTTTTGCGGCTTTCGCTTTTCCATTTCTCTCCGTTCCCGGATGCAAATGTTTTTCCGACCGCTGATTTCGGTTATCGTTCCGGTTTACAACGTGGAAAAATATCTCCCGCAATGTTTGGACAGTCTGATCAAACAAACGTTTTTACCGTTTGAAATCATCTGCGTCAACGACGGCTCGACCGACGGCTGTAACGAAATTCTCAGCCGTTACGCCGCAAAAGACCGGCGCATTCGCCTTATTTGTCAGAACAACCGCGGCCTTTCCGCCGCCCGCAATGCCGGATTAAAAAAAGCCAAAGGACAATATGTTCTGTTTGTTGACAGCGACGACTTGCTGCACCCCGAAACTTTGTCGTCATTATACCGGCAAATTACCCGCCACGATGCGGACATTTGCCTTTTCGGCTACTCTCCGTACACCGACAACGGCGTTAAAACCGCCAACCTGCCCGCCGCACATTACGGAAAAAACGAAAACGACGCCTTTACCTATCAGCAAATCAGCGGAAAAATATTCAGCCGGGTTGCCGTCTGGTGCAAACTTTACCGCCGCGGATTTATCCGCAAGCGCAAAATCGAATTTCCGGAAGGATTCGTTTTTGAAGACGTAATCTTTCATATAAAAACCATCACATCCGCCGGAAAAATTTGCCTGCTTAACCGCCCGCTTTACTGTTACCGCACCGATAACGCGGCCTCAATCACCCATGTTTCCGCCGCAACCACGCAACTGCTTGACATTGTTGAAGCTTTTGACATGGTTTACGATTACCTGAAAGAGAAAAAGCTGCTGCCTTCCCTCTCCCTCCATTTTTGTCGTTTCCTGTATGATCACGCCGGCTGGCATCTGAAACGGGCCGCCGAAAAACCTCAAAAACAACTGGCAGAAAAAACCCTTTCATGGATCAACCGTCACGACGACATTCGTCAAACCATAAATGCCGACCCGGTTTTGCAAAGCTTTTACAGCTCTCTGTCACCTGAAAACAGGCAAACGCCTTTCAGATAATCAGAATATCACTTTTCCCGTTTCCTTCGTCCGTTTTTGCCGCCGGTTCCTCTTCCTTGCCGTAATCCGGATCTTTTATGGTATAATAACTCACTGATCCCATCCAGTCACGTCTTACCATCAGCGTTCCTTCTTCATAACCTTCTCTTTCTATCGTATATTCTACAACACTGCGCCTTTTATTATCATAATACGGATCAAGACATTCAAGCTTCACGTAACCGATCCGATTTTCCAGCAGGCGACAATCCGTCCACTCGTAGACTGCTCCGGCTTGACTGTCCTGCACAATCTTTTCCGGCCGCAAAATCGTCAGCCATGAAATCTTCGAAAACGGTTCCAAAACCTGATAAAACCTCTCGTCAACAAATTTTTTTCCCGTCGCGGAAACCGCCTCTCCCGCTTCCGCCGCACCCGACAAAATCAGCAAGAAAAGCGCTGCCGCCGCTCCTGTCATTTGCATCTTTGTCCGCCTTTCAGATAATCAGAATATCACTTTCCCCGTTTCCTTCGTCCGCTTTTGCCGCCGGTTCCGCTTCCCTGCCGTAATCCGGATCTTTTATGGTATAATAACTCACTGATCCTACCCAATCATGTCTCACCATCAGCGTTCCTTCTTCATAACCTTCTCTTTCTATCGTATATTCCAATATATCTCGTCTTCCCCCTTTATTTTTTCTGTAAGGATTATCGCATTCAAGCTTCACGTAACCGATCCGGTTTTCCAGCAGGCGACAATCCGTCCACTCGTAGACTGCTCCGGCTTGACTGTCCTGCACAATCTTTTCCGGCCGCAAAATCGTCAGCCATGAAATCTTCGAAAACGGTTCCAAAACCTGATAAAACCTCTCGTCAACAAATTTTTTTCCCGTCGCGGAAACCGCCTCTCCCGCTTCCGCCGCACCCGACAAAATCAGCAAGAAAAGCGCTGCCGCCGCTCCTGTCATTTGCATTAAATTTTCTCCTTAACTGACAAAACAAGTAATAATAGCACATAATAGTAAACAAATATAATCAACTTGTCATCTGTTTAATCGGAAAAACGGCCTTTTAAACAATTTTCCAGATTCCAGGCGTTTCGCTTCGGCATGTTGGCAATCGGCTTGCCTTTGCTGTCCGTGGTTTTGCGGTGCAGATTTTTACAAAAACTTTCCACGTCTTTTTCCTGTGCCGCTTTGTACAAACCCGGCCATTTTTCAGGCGATATGTTGCCGATGTTAAAGTTCACCTCCAGCAGACTGTTTTGCAGATACGGACTCATTTTGTCATAATTGGGAAAAGTTTTTTGCAGATTCCGCCGACGTTCCGCCAAATCCCGCTCCAGCAAATCGAGACAGTAATCCGGCGGCAGCCGCAGGTCACTTTTGTCTTCAAAAGTACCTGCCCCGTAATTTTGCCCGTACGGCAGCGTTTGAACATACCGATGCGTCTGAAAAACCCTGTCCCGGTCAGCCAAATTCGTCCTGTCCCGTTCCACGCTGCCGCTTACCTCTTTATACCACGGACACCTTGCTGCTTCTTCCGGCGATGCAGACCTGTGACCGACACAATAAGTAACATCCCCGACAGTATCCAAGTACATATGGGGAACATTGCCTTCTTCCCCTATTAAAAGCGCCTTCAACGCCGCATCGGCAGCTTTACGTTCCTTTTCCCGTTCATCCTGCCCTGTTTCCTGCAAAAAATACGGTTCGGCGACAAACGGCACGCCGCCTGCCGGCATTGGCTCGGTCAATGATGGGACGGCGGGAAGAAATCCGCTCACGCCTTCCGCCGGCAGAAAAGTTTTCCGGTCTCCCGAACTTTCGCCCAAACCGTTGTTGTCCGCCCCATCCGCGGCAATCGGCTCTTCATCGTTGTCATCGGATTGAAAAGCGACATAATAAAACGGGCTTTGCCCCGGTTTCGGATTGTTCCTTTTAACCGGCATTTGTCCGGTAAAAATTTGTTCCAAAATTTTTCTGGTTTCGGTACTCATTTATCATCTCCTCAAAAAACTTTCTTCTTCAGATTTTAAAACAAAAAAACCCGGCCCGGCCGAGAATTTTCTGATCCTAAGACCGCCGCAACCTGCGGCGGTCTTTGTGCTTTATAACGGAAAAAAGAAAAAGCTCCGGCACACCGCCGGAGCTTTTAAAAATACTCATCCCATTATGGGAATAATTTATACCACAACCTTCATAAAAAGTCAACACTTTTTAGTTGAGCGTTTTTCTTCCTGCTGCATTTTTCGCTCCTTCTCCCGTTCCTCTCTTCTCCGCCTTTTTTCTCTTTCACATCCGCCGACACATCTGCCTAAGTTTTCCCCTCTCATTTTCTCTTTCCTTTCTCCCAACCCTTTCCTCCCTCACTTTCTCTTTCTTTTCTCCCTGCCCTTTTTCCGCCTGCCTTTTCACCGTTCCGAATACAAAAAAACAAAGGCGGCCGCAGCCGCCTTCGTCTCCGTCCGGAAAATTATTTTTTCTCTTCCAAATCGGTTTTGATGTGCAGTTCTTTCATCTGCTGCTCGGTAACGAAATTCGGCGCCTGCATCATCAGATCCTGTGCCTTGCCGTTCAAGGGGAACAAAATCACGTCGCGGATGATCGGCTCGTCCAAGAGCAGCATCACCAGCCGATCCATACCGTAAGCCGAGCCGGCGTGCGGCGGCGCTCCAAATTTGAATGCGCTGATCATGCCGCCGAACTTGTTGTCGACCACGCTGTTGTCATAACCGGCAATTTCAAACGCCTTGTACATAATTTCCGGCTCATGGTTGCGCACCGCACCGGACAGCAGTTCAACCCCGTTGCAGACAAAGTCATACTGATAAGCGAGAATGTCGAGCGGATTTTTGTTAAGCAGCGCGTCCATTCCCCCCTGCGGCATCGAAAACGGATTGTGCGAAAACTCGACCGCGCCGGTTTCCTCGTTTTCCTCATAAAAGGGAAAATCAACGATCCAGCACATTTTAAATGCATTTTCGTCAACCAGTCCGAGCTCTTCCGCAACCTTGTTGCGCAGCCGCCCGCTGAACTTGTCAAATTTGACGCCGGCGCCCGCCATAAACAGAACCGCGTCGCCCTCTTTGAGGCCGAACTTGTCTTTCAGTTCATTCATCTTTTCTTCACTGAAGAAACGGGCAATTCCCTTGGCGCCGGCAGCGGCCAGAGCCACATAGGCAATGCCGCCCATGCCCTCTTCCTTGGCAAAGGCGTCAAGCTTGTCAAAGAAAGAGCGCGGCTTGTCGGCAATGCCGGCAACCGTCATCGCCTTTACCGTCTTGCCTTCTTTGGCCAGGTTGTCATAAACGCCGAAACCGCTGTTGCCGAAAAAGTCCGTCGCATTCTGCAGCACCAGCGGATTGCGCAGATCCGGCTTGTCGGAACCGTATTTCATCATTGCTTCGCGGAACGGAATGCGGACAAACGGCGCCTGGTCAACCTTTTTGCCGTTGGCAAATTCGTTGAAAATGGTGCCGAGCGTGTGCTCAATCACGGCAAACACGTCGTCCTGAGTGGCAAAACTCATCTCCATATCCATCTGATAGAATTCACCCGGCGACCGGTCGGCGCGGGGATCCTCATCGCGAAAACACGGCGCAATCTGAAAATATTTGTCAAAACCCGACACCATCAGCAGCTGCTTAAACTGCTGCGGCGCCTGCGGCAGGGCATAAAACTTACCCGGATTAAGCCGCGAAGGCACCAGAAAGTCGCGCGCCCCTTCCGGCGAAGAAGCGGTCAAAATCGGCGTCTGATATTCGGTAAAACCCTGCTCGCGCATCAGCTGGCGGGAACGTTCAATCACCGCCGAACGCAGCAGAATGTTTTTGTGAATGCGCTCCTTGCGCAAATCGAGGAAACGGTATTTCAGACGAATTTCTTCCGGCGCGTCGTCTTCAATCGCCACCTGGAACGGCAGCACTTCGGCCTCGGAATAAACCTTCAGCCCGTCGACTTTGATTTCGATTTCCCCGGTCGGAATGTTTTTGTTAATATTTTCGCGGATCACCGCTTCGCCGTCAATGCCGATCACCGATTCAACCCGGATCCCCTGCATTTTCTCAAACAGCGGCGAGGCGCTGTCAAACACGCACTGGGTTATGCCGTAATGGTCGCGCAAATCCACAAAACACAAATTGCCGAGATTGCGTTTGCGGTGCACCCAGCCCGCCAGTCTGACTCTTTTGCCGGCATCCGCCGCACGCAGCTGCCCGCAGGTAAAATTACGATATTCGTTCATCTGAAAAACCTCAAATTTTGGTTAGCATGCGGCCTATATTAGGCCAAAACGAAACAAAATCAATAAAAAAACAAAATAATTTATTAAAACAATATTAATCATGTGCTGTTAAGCTTTTCAGTCAAAACCAACAACGGAATCAAACCATGCAGACAATCGACAACACTCAAGATCTCGGCCTGCTCTGTCAAAGGCTGGCCAAACACCCGTACATTACCGTAGACTTGGAATTTATCCGCGAAAAAACCTATTTTCCGCTGCTTTGCCTGATCCAGGTCGCCTCGGAGGAAGAAACCGCCATCATCGACCCGCTGGCGGAAGGCATCGATCTGCAAAGCTTCTTTGCGCTGATGCAAAACCGGGACGTAACCAAAGTGTTTCACTCCTGCCGGCAGGACGTCGAGATCATTTTCGAACTGTCGGGCATTATCCCGCAGCCGCTGTTTGACACTCAGGTGGCGGCAATGGTCTGCGGTTTTGGCGAAAGCATCAGTTACGAACGGCTGGTTAAAGCGGTACTGGGCATCGAACTGGACAAGACCGACCGTTTGTCCAACTGGCAGCTTCGGCCGCTTGACGAACATCAGCTGGAATACGCCGCCGGCGACGTCACCCACCTACTCAAAATCTACCGTCATCTTAAAGAACAAATGACGGCCGGCAACCGGCTGCACTGGATTGACGAAGAAATGGAAATCCTTTCCCGCGGCACCACCTACGTCGCGCCGCCGGAAGACGCCTGGCTGAAAATTCGCCACCGCTCGCACAACGCCAGAGTGCTCTCGGCCTTAAAAGCGCTTGCCGCCTGGCGCGAATGCCGGGCAAGAGAAAAAAACGTTCCCCGGCAAAGCATCCTTAAAGACGACTTTCTGGTCATGATTGCCACCGCCTGCCCGAAGAACAAAGAAGAACTGATGCAGATCCGCGGCATGCGCAAAGACGTCGCCTCCGGACGGCTGGCCGACGAAATGCTTGACGTGCTGGAGCATATGAACGTCGACGGCAAGCTGGCCAAACAGCTCAAAAACGAAAACATCAACGCCGTACCCGCGCTTTACGAACTGTTAAAAATGCTGCTGAAAATCGTCTCCCAGCGGGAAGGCGTGGTTTCCCGCCTGATCGCCGGCGATACCGCTCTGCAGAAACTGGCGGCTTACAAGGACAAAGACAACCCGGCACTTTGCAGCTGGCGGTATGAGATTTTCGGCAGCGAAGCCCTCAAACTGCGCAACGGCGAACTCTCCATCCGCTACAACCCGGAACAGAAAGACATTGAATTTACCGACGTCAATCGTGAGACGCCCGCCTGATGCGGTCGTTGATCGCCAGGCCGATGCCGTTTTCCGGGATCGGTGCCATTGCCAGCGTGCGGCTGCCGGCCAGAGCGTCGGCCCGGCGCAAAAAGGCAAACAGGTTGGCCGCAGCTTCGCACAGATCGCCGGAAGGGCTTAGATTCAAATCGCCGTCGCGGCCGCCGAAGCCGATATAAAACTCATCGTCTTCCGCCTTTTCCGCATTGATACGAAGCTTATGCCCCGGCGCATAATGGCGCAGCAGTTGTCCCGGCGCACTCGGCCGATCCGGCTCGCCGTGAGAAACCAGCACTTTTTCATTTAAAAAGTCCTCAATCTCTTCCAGCGTGGTGCCGCCGGCCCGGAGCAGAACCGTATTTTTGCCGGTAACATCAAGAATGGTCGATTCCACCCCCACAGCACAGGAACCGCCGTCCAAAATCATGTCGACGGCTTCGCCCAAACCGTCATAAACATGTTGCGCGGTGGTCGGGCTCACAGATTTGAACAAATTGGCAGAAGGCGCCACGATCGGCACTCCGCTCTGCCGGATCAAAGCCGCCGCCACCGGATGTTTCGGCATTCTGACCGTGGTTGTCGGCAGCCCCGAACAGGCCAGATCCACGCCCGGATTTTGCCCCCTGCGCTTCAAAACCATGGTAAACGGTCCCGGCCAGAAACGCCGTGCCAGCGCCAGCGCCCGCTCGTCGGCCAGGGCATAGTCCGGCAGCGCGTCAAAATCGGCGATGTGGGAAATCAGCGGATCAAAAGTCGGACGTCTTTTAACCGCAAAAATCTTTGCCACCGCTTTGGCGTCATACACGTTGGCGCCGAGACCGTACACGGTTTCGGTCGGCATGGCGGCCAAACCGCCGTTTTTAATCACTTCTGCCGCTTTGGCAATATTTTCTTCGTTTGCCTGATATATGTTGCTCATCAACTTTCTTCTCGCAAAAAATATTATGATCGGTCATAAGAAGCCGTTTGCCGGCCGCGTTTGTCAGCGGCTGCCTTTGCCGCCGCGGTGAACGAACCTGTCGGGCGTCTTTTCCCTTTTCGCATTGGGCACCAGACTACTGAACTTATAGGTCATCTCCGCCAACTTGTTAAGATAAATCAGATTTTCGCCCGACGGCCGCATCGGAAAGAGCCGCCGTTCCGGGTTGGAAAAATCGTGCGCAATGTAGGTTTCAAAGTTCAAAATACAGGCGGCATGTTCGGGTACCATGATTTTTTCAAAATAAAGCATGTCGTCGCTCACTTTGGCCTGTTCCAGCTTATGCAGCCAGCGGTGAAATTTCTTTTCGATCAGACACAATTTGTTGAAACTGTTGACTTCGCTCAAACTGGCCACATTGTTCGGCGAATAGACGGGGATGGTATGATGACGGTCAAATTCCGGCCCTTCGATTCTCTTGCCGTTCTCGTCCAAAACCACGACATCCCAGGCTTCGCCCGTCTTGCGCATTTTTTCAACCAAAGCGTCGGTATAACGCGGATCCACCCCCCCCCGGTTCAGCATTTCCCGAAACTCGGTTTCCCGGGCATTGATAAAAGTTTTGATAAACGATTTGCGCTCACGGTAGCGGGCAAACTCTTCGCCGCAGTTGTTGCGGACAAAATCGCGGAAGTCGTTCACCTTCATGGCTTTGATCAGATTGGGCGGCAGCTGCATTTCAATCAGCCGCGCCAACACCGCTCCTTCCACCGAACGGTAAGTGGGAAACTCGCACATGTCGCTCCACGCTTTGTTTCTGTCCAGCGCTTTGACGTACTCTTCCGAAGCATGCTTCTCCAACCCGGCGTTTTTCAACGCATAACGGTAATGAAAGGAAAGAAAGTTCTTGTCTACCGCATAGATGTCGCCGTTGCAGTCGTCGCGGATCAGCATTTTATACTCCGGCTCAATCGGCCGCTCGGGCGTAATCGTGCAGGCATAATTGTTGTTGTAAAGATAATGGCGCAGCAGTTCGCGCATCTGCCGTTTCGGCTCGCCTTCGGGCAGCTGCCGGAAAACGTTCATCGCCTTGTTTACCGTTTCGTTGGCAAAGGCAAGATATTTCAGATATTCCACCGCTTCCCTGCGGGATTTGCTGGCCACGCCGCTCTCCTTTTGTTGAATTTTGTCACATTATAACCTCTTTTTTTCAAAAAGTCTAACAATATTAGGAGTTTTTTATCATTTAACCGCTATATTGCATCTTATCGACAACAATTCGGCCGGCTGCAGTTTTCGCCGGCGAAAAGCAAATTATCGGCAGGAGGAGAAAAAATGACCGAATTTACATTTTCAACCGGTGCCAAAAGCGCCGCCGGCGTCAAAGTCATCTTAACGTCGGGCAGCGGCATCAACGCCGGAAAGTTTATTTCCGAAGAAGAAGCGGCCGCGCTCAGGGCCGCCGTCCGCAAACAGAAATTTGACGGCAAAGCGGGAACTTTCGCCGAAATATTCAACGGCAAAACCCGGATCGTCGCCGCCGGCACGGGCGCCCGGCCAAACGCGCTCGACCTGCAGATTCTCGGCGGCAAACTCTATAAGAAAATCAGCGGCGAAGAAACCGCCGCCGTTTTCATTCCCGCCGACAAAAAGAACCCGCTTTCCGCCGGCGAAACCGCGGCCGGCATAGCCCTCGGAATAGAACTCGGCGGCTACCGTTTTGACAAATATTTCACCAAAAAGCCGGCTGACAGCTACCCCAAACTGGAAAAAGTCGAATTTCTGAGCGAAACGCAAATCGACGATAAGGAATTTGCCGCCAACCGCGCTCTGGCCAACGCCGTCCGCTATGCCCGCGACCTCTGCAACGAACCGGCCAACAACCTCACGCCGGAAATTTACGCCGCCGACATCAAACGTCTGGATTATCTCGGCATCGACGTCACCGTTCTCGACGAAGCCAAGCTGCATGACCTCGGCATGGACATGCTGCTGTCGGTTGCCCAAGGTTCGGTCAATTCCCCGCGGGTGGCCGTGCTGCAATGGAAAGGCAGAAAAGACGCCAAAGAATTCGACCTCGGTCTGGTCGGTAAAGGCGTCACTTTCGATTCCGGCGGCATTTCCCTGAAACCTGCCGCCAACATGGGCGACATGAAAGGCGACATGACCGGTTCCGCCGTCGTTGTCGCCGCAATCAAGGCCGCCGCCCTGCAAAAACTGCCGGTTAACGTCGTCGGCGTGGTCGGCCTGGTGGAAAACATGCCTTCCGGTTCGGCAACGCGTCCCGGCGACATCGTCCGTTCAATGTCCGGGCAAACGGTGGAAATCGTTAACACCGACGCCGAAGGCCGGCTGGTTCTGGGCGACTGCCTGTGGTACATTCAGGAAAAATTCGGGGTTAAGAAAATCATCGACGTCGCCACCCTCACCGGCTCTACCATGATGACCTTCGGTTTTGAATACGCCGGCCTGTTTGCCAACGATGACAAACTTGCCGCCGAACTGACCGCATGCGGCGAAACGAGCGGCGAAAAACTGTGGCGCCTGCCGATTAACGCGGAATACGACAAACTGATGGATTCTGACATTGCCGACATGAAAAACACAGGTCCCCGGCTGGCCGGCGGCATCACCGCCGCCTGTTTCCTGCAACGCTTCATCAAAGAAGGCGTCAAATGGGCGCATCTGGACATTGCCGGCGTCGACAAAGACGACAAAGGCCATCCGCTGACGCCCAAAGGCGCCACCGGCTTCGGCGTCCGCGTTTTGAACTGTCTGTTAAGAAAAACGAAATAACAAACGCCGTTTTCCACCCGGCAAAAGCCTCCGGACAACTTCCAGAGGCTTCGCTTTTCAAACGACCGGCACCGCCCGAGGCCGCACAACACCGGGAGCTGTATTTTCTCCCCCTGCCGAAAACGGACGGCACGGCTTTTTTGAGCCCTTAGCGCAAAACGGCAGCCGGAAACTGCTGCCGGACACAAATTACATATTTTCCAGATCTTTGCCTTTTCCTCTCGGCAAATACGGGTTTTTCCGGTCTTCTTCGGCAGCCACTTGCAAAAACTTCTTCGCACCGTCGGAAAGTTCAACGCCGCTGTTTTCCAGATCCTTCCTGATCTCATAACCGGAAGCGGTCAATACCCTGTTTCCCTTACGATCACCGTTTGCAATAACCATATCGCAAGGGTTGTTGTTGCCGATGGCCTCATCTCCCATAAAAGTCACCAAACCGCCTTTGGCCACAAATTGCACCTCTCCCCACGAAGCTTGCAGATACATGTCGTTTTCGGCAACCATGGCTTTTCTCCGTTCACCGCCCACGGTATGGGCTTTGGCGGTTTCGCCGGGCATCATCTCGGCAAATGTTCTGCCGTCGTCAAGTATATAATTGTTGCTGCCGGCTTTCTCCGGTTTTTTCGCATATTGATCGGGAGAACCGTCAAGGCATTTGCGGCTGTCAATCGCAAAGCCTTCTTTTGCCACATTGCTTGTTTCCTCAATAACCCGTCCGTCGCGCGCCAGCGTTTTGGTCTGCACTTTTTCGCCGCCGACGGCTTTGGTCAGATCAACCGGGATACCGACCTTTTCAACATCAAACAACATACCGCCGTTTTCTTTGGCATATTTCAAAATTTCCTCTTGTGACAAAGGATTTTCGGCACTGGAAGCCCTTAAAACGGTATCCGCGCTCTTCCCTTTTCTCTCGGCCAGTTTTCCTCTTAAGTCATCAATTTTACTCATTGTTTAATCTCCTTAAAATTAACCGGAAAAAGGACCTCCCGAACAACGCGTCCGGCAAATGCCGTCGCACTCAAAGGATCCTTTTTTTGCTACGCAAACTTATCGTATCACTTTTTCCGTTAAAAGTCACTTAATATATTCTTTCGTCTATCTTTTTTACAAATCTTCCGCATTCCTTTTTTACGGCCAAAAAAAGGATCCTTTTTTTGCGATCCTCCGAAAGAAAGGATAAAATATTTTTTTTGTCTTTATAACAACCCGTTATCGCACTTAAAACAAGCCGGAAAAAGCCCCGCGTAAACGCGGGGTTCTTCATATGCCGGGTATACCCGGCAGGCCCGCCGCACCAACCTGTGTTATGGTAAAACGCAGGGTTCTCCGCGGATATACCCCTCAAGTTGCCGGCAAATGTCTGAAGAACCTGTGACGGTCTGACAGGGCGAGGATGAGCTGCCACTCGTAAACGGGGTAAAATCCTTTGTCAACCGACTTTGCGCCGCACCTTTTTTTAACCGGTTTCGAATATACCCGGCTGTCTTTTGGATATTCTTTCCGGTTGTACCGACATAGAGCGCCCTTTACACCAAAATTCCCGGTTACGATAACGAAATTTTGCATCTTTCCAACATATCGACAAACTACTCTCAGCCCATAATCAAACTTACGGAATATTCAGGCCATAGGGCAGGCATGCGTCTCAACAATACCTGTTCCTTTCCGTCGGCATAATTTCCAAGTGCAGTTCCTGTTTCCAAACGTCTGCCGCCGTAAAATGCCTTGCTGCGATATTTCTGGGCGAAAACAACATGGTATTTCTGGGTTCCATGCCGTATGTGCCATCGTATGCACGTTCATTAAAAACTCCTTTACTCTCATATCTAAGATCGTGGACAGACTGTCTTTACGACAAGAGCAACGGAGTTTTTTATTCGCAAAGAGTAAGGCATAAAAAACTACAAGAGAAACAAGGAAGAAGAGGAAAGAAGGAGAAGGAGAAAGAGGAAAAAAGAAAAAAAGGGAAAAACCAAAAAGAAAAAGACGGAAAGGGAGGAAAAAGGAAGAACAGAAAAACGGGAAAGAAAAAGGGAGAAGAGCGAAGAAAAAAACAGAAAAGGAAAAAAGAGAAAAGCAAAGCGGGAAAGATAGAGAGAGCAAAAAAAAGGAAGAACAAAAAAAACGGGAAAGAAAAAGGGAGAAGAGCGAAGAAAAAAACAGAAAAGGAAAAAAGAGAAAAGCAAAGCGGGAAAGATAGAGAGAGCAAAAAAAAGGAAGAACAAAAAAAACGGAAAAGAAAAAGGGAGAAGAGCAACAAAGAAAACGGACAAAGAGGAAAAAGAAAACCGAAAACGGACGAAGAGCAACACGGAAAAAACATAAGCTCTCCTCAAACATACATCAGGCGCGGGGTTTCACGGTACAAAAAAATGCGGGAGGTTAAAACCTCTCGCATTTTTCAAACACGTCGCAAAGCCGTTCTTACTGTTTTACCCGGCTTTGATAATCAACGACCGCCTTCAGGAACTTGTCTTCCTCCATATAGCGTCCTTTGACAAGGATCTCCGGAGAAACCAACCCTTCTGCTGCCAGCTTATACCCCATGTTCAGGGTGTTTTCCAGCTGCTGGGCATCCCACGCCTTGCCGCTTGCGCCTTCGTCGTAAGCGTCAAGCATCAGCGCGCGGATCACCTTCAGCACCGCGGAAACAGTTTCATCCGTTCCGCACAATTCCGCCATCACGTTCGGATAGGAATAGGCCAGGAACAAAGGCGCCAGCGCCTTGTATTCAGCAGGATAACTTCCCAGATTCGGCAACGCGAAACGGGTTTTTCCGTGTTCGCGGAAAAGATGCGCCACGCCGTTGGCAAGCGTTAAGTCCGCAAGCTGCATGTCCAGCCGGTCATAACTGAAAATCCGGAGATTTTCGTTAACCCGGCGGCCGATTCGCTCTTCCGCTATCACGCCTTGCGAAACCATGGCTCCGTAAGCCGCGGAAGAAAACATCTTCGGCTCTATGTCGGCAATGCGCACCCACGCGTTGGCAACATCCTGCAAACCGAACGAAAATTCGGTTGCCACCCGCATCTGATAGAGCGGATAGGTCACGCAGATCAGGTTTACGTCTTCTCTGACGCCGTAATGTGCCAGAGTTTCCTTAACCAACTCAATGTTTTCCGCCGTCGAAGTATCTTTCGGCGTCATCAACAGTTTGCCGAGCAGTCCTTTGGGAACGCCGAGCAGCAGCATCTGACGGAGATACATCCGATATTCGGAATTTTTGCGCAATTTGAACTGCGGGCAAAACTCCGTCATGTTCTGGTTGTCCTGCAAACCGAGGAACATAACCCCGTCGGGCAGAGCCTTATGCATACGGATATAGCAGTACAATGCCTCAGCCGCCTTCACCGCGCTTTCGGGAGCGCCGGAAAAAACGACCAAAACGTCCTTGCGCCCGCCTTCCCGTCGCGGAATGTGACGGTAATCGTAGGAAACGACGTTTTTGTTTCCGTACTTCAGAATTTCGCCGCCGTCACCGCGTCCGAACCTTTCGGCCGAAGCAATGATTTGCAGCTCTTCTTCGCGTAGACGATAACGGGGAACGGCATACAACCCGGCGGACGAAACGCTCTGACGACAGAATTCCTTCTTGGCGTTCAGACTTCCGTCATGGGTTTGCAGCACGTCAAGCACCCATTTGATGCATTTGACCCAGTCTCTGAACTCGCGTTCGCTGTGGCCGCGGCGGGCAAAACCGGGAAAACTTTCAAATTCGTACTCGAAATCTTCTCCATACTTGGCATTGTTTACAATTGCCTGAACCAGTCTCTGATAACATGTTATTTTGTTCATAAATAAAAAAATTAGTTAATAATTAAGTGAAACATTTTCATTGTATGCTTTCATTCGCGATCAGTCAACAAAAAATTGACAAAAAATCAGTCGTCCGGCAACCGCACGACAAACAGGGAACCCTTTCCCGGCGTGCTTTTGACTTCAATGCCGCCGCCGTGACGTTCCGCAATTTCCATGGCGATGGACAACCCGAGGCCGGTTCCCGCCGTCTGCCGGCTGCGGGTTTTGTCCGCCCGGTAAAAGCGTTCGAAAATATGGGGAATGTCTTTTTCGTCAATCCCGATTCCCTGATCCTCAACTTCAATCCGGCAGCCTTTGTCTTCTTTTAAGACCCGCACCGTCACCTGCGAGTTTTCCGGACTGTACTTGACGGCGTTGTCCAAAAGAATAAGCAGCAGCCGGCGGATCATTTCCCTGTCGGCACTGACCGGCACCGCGCCGGCACTGCCGTTTATCACCCGCACGTTCCGGCGTCCCGTCATCCCGGCGGCCGCCCAGTCGGCCAGCATGCTCAAATCGAAAGTCTCCCGGCGGATAAGCGGCTGCCGGTTGTCCGTCCGCGCCAGTTCCAGCAGATTGCCGATCAGCGTCGACATACCGAGCACTTCCTCTTTCATTCCCGCCACCAGCGGCTGTTTCGGATACTGCAGTTCCAACAGTTCCAGCGAAGACAGCAGCACCGCCAGCGGCGTTCGCAGTTCGTGCGAAGCGTCCGCGGCAAACCTTTTCTGGTTTTCAAGCGTTCTGATCAGCGGCGCAATGGTGCGGTCGGCCAGAAAATTGCCGCCCGTCCACGCCACCGTCAGCATCAGCAGCAAAGCCCCCAGCAAAAGATAAATATAACGCAGCGACAACAGCTTAAAAGGCGTCACATTCACCAAAATCACCACCCGCCGGTCACCGTCACGGCCCGCCAGCATATAAAACTGCCAGCGCCTACCGCGGTTGTCGTCAAGCGAAAAATACTGCAGCTTGTTGTCCGCGAAAGGCTCGGCAATCTTCTGCCGGCAAACCGCGTCGACCGCCGGATCTTTCGGATGTTCGGCAAAAACCAGCCTGTCGCCGGCAAACCAATAGGCATAACTGTAAATTGACCCGATATCGGAAGCCGCCGACATCTCCTTCAGCGGCGTATTTTCGTTGACCCCGGCGTCTTCGGCTTCCCTGATTTCGGCGGCAACGGCGTCATACATGGTGTCGGCAATCACTTTTTGCACCGCGTATTTGCACATGGCAAACCCGCCGACGGCAAAAAACAGCAGCATCACGGCAATAATCGCCGTATATTTGTAAACCAGCCGCCGGCGAACCTTATCCGTCACTCCTCAATCTCCAAAACATAGCCGATTCCCTTAACCAGACGGATCCTGATCCGGCCGGAAAATTCGCGTATTTTGCGCCGCAGGATATAAATGTAGGCGTCAAGGCTGGCCGGGCTGATTTCCGGGTTGTCCGTCCATACCTTGTCCAGAATCGTCTCCCGCAGGATAATCTGTCCGCTGTTGACAAACAAAAGCCTGAACAGTTCAAACTCGCGCCGGCTCAGCTTCAGTTCCTTTCCGCCGGCTGTCAGCATCCCGGTACGGCTGTTCATCTCCACGCCGGACTTGGTGTAAATGTCGTCGACGAAAGGCCTGCCCTTGCGCCGGCCGAGCGCATTCACGCGGGCAATCAGTTCCTTGTTTTCAAACGGTTTGACCAGATAGTCGTCGGCGCCGCTTTCCAATCCTGTCACGCAGTCGTCGGTGCCGTCCCGGGCAGTCAGAAAAATAATCCCGCCCTGATAATTATATTTGCGCGGATTTCTCAACAGACGGCAGATTTCGATGCCGCTGATCTCGGGCAGCATCCAGTCGAGAATAACCACGTCATAACTGCTGGCGGCCGCTTCCCTGATCCGTTCCAGCGCTTCTCTGCCGTCCCTGGCCCATTCCGTTTCAAACCCGGAAAACTCAAGCAGGCTTTTCACCAATGCCCCCAGTTTTATGTCGTCTTCCGCCAACAAAAGTTTCATGGCCGTCCCTTTTCCTCTCTTTGTTCAGATTAAAAACGCCGTTATTTTTTGCAAGCAAAATCTGTCTTTTATACGCGGATAAATAACTTTTTCGCAAATTTTCAGATTATTTTCAGATTAAAGGCTTATTCTTGAACATAAAGAATAAAACGGCGAAAGAAAAAACGGACAAAAGTTCATGAGGCTCCTTACCCGATCCGGACGATGCCGCGGCTTTGCCGCCAAAAACGCCTTTCTTTCCGCAGGTTTTTATTTTTCATAATCTCCGCCCGGTTGACCGGTCGGCAATTTTTATGTAATGTCTCTTTTGGTTATGCACACCGGTTGTGCCTGTGTCCGGGCAGTTTCGTCTGCCCGGATCATTTGTCGAAATGCCGGCGGACATGGCTTTCAACAGAACAATTTGTCAATTTCGGACCGCTTCCATGTTCAAATCCGCCGCTTCAGTCAGTTCTCTTGCATACAACTTCCTGCTCTCCTTTCTGCTGCTCTTTGCCTACAACGGCATCTTTCTGCAAAAGCTTTATGCCGTCACCGGCTCCGGCTGGGACTTCGTCAGCGTCAACCTGATCGTTTTTCTGCTTCTTTTTGCCGCCTGCAATCTGCTTTTGTGGCCGAAAACGGCCAAACCGCTGGCCGCGTTTTTTCTTATGGCCAATGCCGTCTGCCTTTATTTCATGGCAGATTATCATATCGCCATCGACAAAATCATGCTGCTGAACGCGCTGGAAACCGATTCGGCGGAAGCCGCCGACCTGTTTAACAAAAAGTTTTTCGCCTTTCTTTTGATCGGCGGCGTTCTTCCGGCCGTTTTTTTCTGTCGGCTGAAAATCCGTTTTGCACCTTTGCGGCGGGAAATTCTTCTCCGTCTCGGGCTGACCGCCGCCGGCCTTGCCGTTGCCGCCGCCGTCATTTTCCCCAACTACAAATATGCCGCCCAGTTTCTCCGCAACAACCGCAGCCTGAAATATCAGCTGCTGCCGGTCAACTATGTCGGCGCCGTCATTTCCGCCGTCAAAATCGTCAGCCGCACGCATCACGAACCGGTTGCCGTCGGCCGTGACGCCGTCTTCCGTCCCTACTGGCAAAACGGCAAACCCGTGCTGATGGTTTTGGTCGTCGGCGAAACCGCCCGGGCGCAAAACTTTTCCCTCGGCGGCTATCCCCGCGACACCAACCGCGACCTGCTGCCCTATGCCGGTGACCTGTTTTACTTTGCCAACACCGTTTCCTGCGGCACCTCGACCGCCGTTTCGCTGCCCTGCATGTTTTCCGCCGCCGGCAGAAGAGATTTCAAACCCGGCAGCGAAGTCTACACCGAAAACCTGCTTGACATTTTTGCCCGCACCGGCTATCGCGTCCTCTGGCGGGAAAACAACTCCGGCTGCAAAAACAACTGCAACCGGGTGGAGACCGAAACTTTTTGCCGCAACTATGCCTGCAAAGACGAAATTCTGCTGAAGGACTTCGTCGTCAGGGCAAACGCCCTGGCCGGAAACGCGCTGATCGTCCTCCACCAGCAGGGCAGCCACGGTCCCGCCTATTATCACCGTTATCCTGCGGCCTTTGAACGCTATACGCCGGCCTGTCAAACCGAAGACCTGAGCCTTTGTCCGCAGTCGGAAATCGTCAACGCCTATGACAATTCAATCGCCTATACTTCCCATATTCTGGCCGAAACCGTACGGCGTCTGAAAGAACTTTCCGACCGCTACAACGTCATTATGCTCTACGTTTCCGACCACGGGGAATCGCTCGGCGAAAACGGCATTTACCTGCACGCCGCCCCCTATATGATCGCGCCGGAAGAGCAAACCCGCATCCCCATGCTGGTCTGGCTTGATCCGGACAACGCCGACGCCCTGCGGATCGACCGCGAATGCCTGCGCAAAAAAACAGCCGGCAGCTGGTCGCACGACAACGTCTTTCATACTTTGCTCGGCCTTGGCGGAATCAAAACTTCCGTATACAATCCTGCGCTCGACCTCATTTCCGGCTGCCGCAAAAAATAACCCCCGGCTCTTTTCTTTGCCCGATGAGAACTTATATCACAAGGCAGGAAAGGAGAAACAAACATGAACCCGAGTTGCATTTATAACCGGCAGTCCAAAGCCGTGCGCGCCCTGTGGAACTTCCTCACCAGTCCGACCGGAGCGTTCCTTATCGCCGTTTCCGCCATTTTGATCGGCTATTACCAGTTTTACATCAGCCGGCCGATTCTGAAATATACGACCGAAACGACGGAAATATCTTCCGCGTCCGGCAGCGACGACTTCAAAATCCACATCAACGGCAAAGATTATCCTAAACTCTACAAAACCGCCGTAACGCTTTCCAACACCGGAGAAGACGCCCTTGCCGGCAGCGACGTTTCCTCCCTCGGACACGACCCGATTCGGATTCCGATTCCGCCGCGGGTAAAAATTCTTTATTACGGCATCAACAACGCGGAAACTTCAAGCGACGTTTCGGCCAAACTGATCAAAACCGACAACGCCATTGTCATTGAGTTCAACTACCTCAATCCGGACAACCAAATCACCGTCAACATGTACAGCGAAGACAATTACGACAAATTTGAAATTCTCGGTTCCGCCGTCAACGTCAACCGGATCACTCAGGCCTGGAGTCCCGAACAGACAAGAAAATTCATCATCGGCACCATCGCCGGCATCATTCTTTTCTACACTCTGTTCATTTACCTTTACGTCCGCCGGCACAAACCGCTGCCGCGGATTTAAACGCTTTTCCGCATTCTGCGGCACCCGCCCCGAAAGGAACTCCCCCGGCAGGGCCGGCAAAGGCTTCATACGCGCTTTGCCGCCCCGAACGCAACATTCAAAAATCTGCCGGGCGCGGTTTGTTTCCGATACAAAACGACAAAGGAATTTTTTATCCGCCGCAAACAAAATGCAAAAAAACGCAAACAGAAAAGAGGAAAAAAAGAAAAGGAAAGTGAAAAAAAGCCGCAAAACTATGAAACCGTATGTCAGAGGCGTTTTCCAAACACAAAAAAAGCCTCCTTTAATCAGAACCATACAGCAAACGCGTTTTCCAAACACAAAAAAAGCCTCCTTTAAAGGGGGCTTTAATTTTTCAGGGAATGATCACAATTTCGATTTACGGTCAGGCCTTCGCTTTAATAAAGGCGCGTACCGTTCAAATCCATACCGACCACTTTGTTGGCGATGCCGCGCGGGTAACGAAGAGTTATTTCGTCGCCGGCATGAGGTTCGCCATACTCTTTGCTCAGTCCGAAGCGCATAATTCCGCCTGTTTCGTCTTTAGCGGTAATACACCATTTTTGATCGGACACACTTTTCACGTTTTGAACTAAAACTTTTACTTCCATGGTTATAATAATTAAAGATACGTTACAAACTATACAAAAAAGACAAAAAATTGTCAATATATTATACACCGATAAAAGCATTTTCTTTTAAAAATAGACATTTTTTCCGTAAAGCCTTATATTAAGCGGCATGAAAAAACAAGAACTGTCCGAATTGCTGCTGAAATGGTATAATGCGCACGGCCGCACGCTTCCCTGGCGGGTCAAAGGCGGCGCGCATCCGGATCCTTATGTCGTCCTCGTTTCCGAATTTATGCTGCAGCAAACAACGGTAAAAACCGTGCTTGACTATTTTCCCGGGTTTCTCAAACGTTTTCCGACGGCAGAAAGTCTGGCCGCCGCCGATCTGGAGGAAGTCTACCGTTACTGGCAGGGGCTCGGCTATTATACCCGCGCCCGTTCGTTGTATGCCACCGCGCAAACCGTTGTCAACGAGTTCGACGGCAAATTTCCCCAAAACCGGGAAGAAGTGCTGAAATTAAAAGGTATCGGTGCCTATACGGCGGCAAGCTTTCTCGCTCTCGCCTTCAATCTGCCGGAAACGGTCGTCGACGGCAACGTCATCCGCATCATCTGCCGGCTGCATCATTTGACCGCCCCGGTTGCCGAAATCGAAAACCTCATCCGCGAAAAAGCGGCCGCCCTCACCGATCGAAAGCATCCGGCAGACTACGCTTCGGCGATCATGGATCTGGGCGCCATGGTCTGCACGCCGAAAAATCCCCAATGCCTGCTCTGTCCCTGGCAGCACGAATGCTTGTCCCGCGGCCTGCCGGAACTCGAACGGATACCCAACCGCGCCAAACCGGCCAAAAAGGAAAAAAACGGCAGCGTCTGCCTGATATTCAATGCCAAAGGAGAAATTTTGATCCGCAAACGTTCGGAAAAAGGGCTGCTTTCCGGCCTTTACGAATTTCCCTGGACGGACGAAGGCTCCCTGCCCTTTGACGGCCTGAACGACACCGGACTGAACGTTTTTCATGTTTTCACCCACATTCGTCTGAATCTGGAAATATACGTTTTGCACATAAATTCGGACATTCCGCCCGTTGCCGACGGTTTCTTTACCGCGATCGAAAAATTATCGGATTACCCCTTTTCCACCCTGATGAAAAAGGTTTGCGCCAAAGCTCTGCCGGCTGCGGCAGCGGCGCCGGCCAAACCGGTCAAAAGTCAGAAAAAGGCTCATACAAAAACTCTGTCGGCCGCAGCCGACGACGAAAAAACACCGGCATAACCCCGCCTACCCGACGGTTACTTCTCCAAATTCGCGCAAACAACATTAATCACTTTAAAACTCAAATCCTGTCCCAAAAGCTTCGCAAATCCGTCGATTGAAACGGCATCTCAACATCTGCCTGCTTAGGCAGGTATTCAAATCACAGGCATCCCAAGCCAAACCGGGGGGCCGAAACAGTTGCAAGCCTTACGGTTTGACCATGGCCAAAAGCGCGGACCGCGATTCCGCACCAAAACACTCAATCTCGCGCAACCGCACGCTTTTTGCCAGGCAAATCATAAAAAAAGCGCTTTTCTCCGTTACCGGAGAAAAACGCTTTTTTATCTTTTTCGAGAATGCTACTTCTCGGCAGCTTTCAAAGCTCGACTGAGCAGCTGCGGATTTGCCGCTACCAAAGCCTGCGCCTCTTCGTTCAGAGCCTCTTTCGGTTCATACTTGAAGATGCGTTCCCACATCATCGCTTCTCCCCGAGAGAAGAAGTAAACGATTGCTTCGGGAGAAAGATTAAAACCGGCATTATGATATATGTCATACTGCCAAATGTTCATCATCTTTTGCGCGGCCAGACAAAGTCCGTCGGTTTGGCTCAAAAACAGCCCCCACTCTCTTTGGCTGTTGCAGCCGGCGCTGTTACGCACCATCTGCCGCTGAGCAAAATAAGTCAGGGCTTCTTGTGTCAGTCCGGCAATATTGTGGCGAAACGCTTTGGAACGCTCGCTTTCCTTGTCCGAACCGGTTTCCTTTTCCATCGCAAACACCTTGCTTATCAGACGAGCCGACAGGCCGTAGCGTTCAACGCAGAAAAGGAAAAGATCACCGAATTGTGCTGACAACAGCATCTGCAGCATGGCTTCGGAAGGAGTCTTCTTTTCCAGATACTCCTTGATAAGCGCTGTTTCCCCGTTTACGGTCAGTAATTTAAACTGCTCGTCGTTCAGGGTAACGCCGGCCATGATAATCTCTTCTCTGATACTCCAGTCAACGATATTTTCTGCCCAAAGAAGATTTATCGCCTTCGCAGACATATGGTTTTTCACCAAGTCTACCCGTTCTTCTTTGCCGGCAAGTACCATTGATTTGAAATAACGGCACTGCAGCTTGTCGGAATAAAATTCCACGCCGCGTACGGCCATGAAATGTCTTTTCCAACGGAACGGCAAAAGGGCGACAAACGGCCCGTAAACAGCCTGCATAAAGTCCATATAAACGGGAAGATCCCAGTCATACAGACTGTCTGCGGCCTTTTTCGGCGCCAGCAGGCAGTAAGGAATGAAAATCAGCGGATTGAAGAAAATGAACGTTATCGCCAGCAAGGCAATAATCATCACTAATCCTTTCGCCGTGTTTTCACACACATTGCCCAGCCAGACCAAAACAGCCCATGCTTTGTTTGCCACTACGGATTTAACACTCTCGTTGTTTTTTGAAATTGTTGCCATAAGTTAAAATTTTAAATGGCGCCCAAGTCTCCGATCGGGATAAAATCATTAAGCTTTCCGGGAGACGATGCAAAAAGCATCCGGAAAACTGCCTATTTTCAGAGTTACTTCAAATTCGGCCGTAATTTTATCAATCGTCGCTTTGAGCAGAACTCAAAAAACAACAATCAAAAATAAACCTAATAATGAACATACGCTTAAATAAACATTTAAATGGTACCACTTTGTATAATTTTTGTCAAACAAATTTGCCGGAGCCAAAAGAAGGCCCCGCCTTGTCAAAAGCGGGGCGGCCACATCTTGCCGTCGCCGGTTTACGGCTTTCTGCAAAAAACATAAAAAAAGATACCGCCCGGCCTGGCCGAGACGGTATACAAAAAAGCCGGAAAAACGCATCCGCCTTCCGGTCACAGACTTACAACCCGACTAGGTTACGCGCGTAATCCGCCGCCCGGAACTTGTCCAAATCGTCGATTCCTTCGCCGACGCCCACATAATAAATCGGAGTCGGATTTTCACCGGCAATCGCCGCCACCACGCCGCCCTTCGCCGTTCCGTCCAACTTGGTGACCACCAGTCCTGAAACCGGCACGCATTGTTTGAAAACCTCAACCTGCGAAAGCGCATTCTGCCCGGTAGTCGCGTCCAGCGTCAAAAGCGTTTCGTGCGGCGCGTCGGGCACCACTTTTTGCATCACCCGCACGATCTTTCTCAGCTCGTCCATCAGGCCGCTTTTGTTTTGCAGCCGGCCGGCCGTATCGACAAACACCACGTCGTCGCCTTTTGTAACCGCTTCCTTCAGACCGTCGAAACAAAGACCGGCGCTGTCACAGCCGTTTTCACCGGCAAAAACCCGCACTCCGGAACGCGTACCCCACACCTTCAGCTGCTCGACCGCCGCCGCGCGAAAGGTATCGGCGGCAATCAAAGACACCTGCAGCCCCTGCGCTTTCAGTTTGGTCGCAAGCTTGCCGATGGTAGTGGTTTTTCCGGCGCCGTTTACCCCCGCCATCAAAATCACAAACGGTTTTTTGCCTTCCGCAACCGCAAACTTCCGCTCACAGGGTCGCAAAAGCTTTTCCAGCTCCGCCGCCAGCTTTTCCCGGATTTCCTGCTCGGAAATTTCCTTATCCTGCCTCATTTTGGAAAATTCGCCCACAATCGCGGCGGCGGTTCTCACTCCCATGTCGGAAGCAATCAGCAATTCCTCCAGCTCCTCCAGCGTTTCCGCATCAAGTTTCCTTTTGGTAAAAATGCCGCTGATACCGCCGCCGATTTTCTGCGACGATTTTTTTAATCCCAGTCCCAGTTTTTCCAGCCAGCTAATCATCAACCGCTTCTCCTTTCTCACGCAGAATTTTCGCCCTTTTCCGCCGCACTTCGACCGGCACCTGCGGCATCAGCGCCGCCGGCGTTCCCGGCCGTTCGGAATAAGGAAACACGTGCAGTCTGCCGATTCCCGCTTCTTCGACCAAACGTACGGTATTCATAAACGCTTCTTCGCTTTCGGTCGGAAAACCGCAGATAAAATCGGCGCCGAAGGTTGCTTCCGGCCGCACCGCGCGGATTTGGGCGCACAGCCCGATCACCTCCTCACGGCCGTGGCGGCGGCGCATTCTCTTCAGAATCGTATTATCGCCCGACTGTACCGAAAGATGAAAATGAGGCCAGATATTCCGATACTTTCCGACCAGCGCCACAAATTCGTCGTCCACCGCCGCCGGATCCAGCGATCCGAATTGCAACGACGGCAGCGACGGAAAAGCTTCCAGAATCTTTTTCACCAACCCCGAAAAAGACGGCTTGTACGAACAGGCATCAACACCGGTCAGACAGATTTCCTCAAATCCTTTTTCCAGCAACACCCCGATCTGGCGCAGCACCTCGTCTTCGGGCACCGAACGGTTGTTACCGCGGGCAAACGGCACGATGCAATAGGTGCAGCGATGGTCGCAGCCCTGCTGAATCTGCACGAAAGCCCGCTGCCGTCCCTCAAAACCGGTAATCACAAAATCATCATATTTGTCATAGCTGAAAATGTCGCCGACAATCGTTTTTTCAACAATTTCACCGCGAATATATTTTTCCAGCTCCGCCTTTTCCCGGTTGCCGAGCACCAAGTCCACTTCCGGCATGCGGGCAAAAGATTTCGGATTGATCTGCGCGGCACAGCCGGTAACCACTATTTTGGCGTCCGGATTTTCCCGCCGCAGCTTGCGCACCGTCTGTCGGCACTGACGTTCGGCCTCACGGGTTACCGCACAGGTGTTGACAATTATCAGCCGTTCTGTCCCGGCAAATTTTTCCTTTAGAATTTCAGACTCATAGCTGTTGATCCGGCAGCCGAGCGTCACCACTTCAACCATCTTGATTTTTCCTTAAATATTTGCTTGGAATATAAGGAAAAAAACGCCGCTTGGCAAGAGCAAAAAGGAAACCGCCGGCAAAACCGGCCGCTTTCATTTCTCCGCACCACCGCGGTCACTTCTGCCCCGTCATCCGATACCCGAACACAAAGCCCCCGCCGACGACAATACACACCCCACAAAAACCTCACGGCTCGGTCAAACGGCACCGACCGATACCCGAACACAAAAAAACCCGCTGCCGCTCCGAACACCGCCGGCCGTTTCCGCTTTCTCTAAAAAAACCGCAGCGCTGCCTAAATGCCATAGTTCAGCGCCAACCACCGCCGGCCGGCGCACAACACCACCTCACACAACCTAACCCGAATATCTCCGGCCGCCGCTTTACGGCATTTTTCGCTCTTCGATGTCTTTAAAGTACTGCACGCTGTCGGATTTCAGTTCGCTCACTGCCGGCTCGTCACAGACAATGATCCCGTAGCGGTGCATTTGCAGAATGCTGACCGGCCACATATGGTTGACCCCGCATTCGATCGCATGATGCAGCGCCCGCGCCTTCTTCGCCCCGGTGGCCATGATCATCACTTCTTCCGCATCCATAATCGTCCCCACGCCGACGGTTAAAGCCATCGTCGGCACCCGGCTTTCGTCATTGTCAAAAAAGCGGGAGTTGGCCTTAATCGTGTCGCGGGTCAGCGTTTTTACGCGGGTGCGGGAAGCAAGCGACGAGGCCGGTTCGTTAAAGGCGATATGTCCGTCCTCGCCGACACCGCCGACAAACAGATGAATTTTGCCGTATTTGCGTATTTTTTCCTCATATTCGGCACATTCCCTGCCGAAATCACGGGTCATGCCGTTCAACAGATTGACGTTTTCCGGCCTGATGTCAATATGCTTGAAAAAATTCTCTTCCATAAAATAATGATAGCTCTGCGGATGCGCCGGCGGCAGACCGATATATTCGTCCATATTGAAAGTTACCACGTTGGCAAACGAAAGTTTGCCCTCTTTCACCATTTCGATCAAAAGCCGGTACATGCCGAGCGGCGTCGACCCGGTCGGCAGTCCGAGCACGAAGGGCTTGTCCTTAGTCGGCCGAAAAGCCTTGATTTTGTAGGCCACATAATTGGCCGCCCACAAAGAACAGTCGTCATAGTCTTTTTTGATAATCACTCTCATGCTTTTTTCTCCCGTACGAACTTGCCGCCGATCATGGTATCGACCAGGTTGAAGTTCTTGTCCATAATGTTTAAGTCCGCCGCATAACCGGGAACAATCATTCCCCTGTCGCTTTGTTTCATAATCCGCGCCGGATTGGCCGACGCCATCCGCACCGCGTCTTCCGGCTGCACGCCGTATTCGATCAGATTGCGAAAACCGTCAAGCATGGTAATACCCGATCCGATAATCACGTCGTCGGCCTTGCGCTTGAAACATCTGTCAAAGTAAAAATCGGCATCCGCCGGCGGCATGGCACGGGCATATTTCAGGGCATCGGTAACCAGCACCAGCTTATCGGCCGTTTTGTTCTGCATCAGAAGCCTGATCAGGTTGGGATTGGTATGCACGCCGTCGCCTATGAACTCGCAGGAAATTTCCCGGTGGATCAGCCCTGCGCCGACCACTCCCGGTTCCCGGTGATGCAGCGGCCGCATGGCGTTGAACATATGGGTCAGGTGCATAATGTTCACCTGCATGCCCTCAATCATCTGCTCATAGGTGGCGTCGGTATGCCCGGCCTGCAAAATGATGCCCCGTTCAATGCAGTAAAGCGCCAGCTCCCGCATGTTTTTTAATTCCGGCGCCACCGTCATATTGATGATTTTGCCGTCCGCGGCCTTATAAATCCGTTCCATCAGAGCCAAATCAACCGGCGAAATTCCTTCGGCCGGCTGTCCGCCGATCCGCGCCGGCGACAAAAACGGCCCTTCGAGGTGGATTCCCAAAATCCGCGCGCCTTTTTCCCGTCCCATCGCTTTTAAAACGGCCCTGATCTTCATCATCAGTTCCGCCTCCGGCGTGGCACTGATGGTCGGGATAAAGGAAGTCACACCGAAACCGGACAGAAACTCCGACAGCCCGAGGATCGATTCCGCCGTCATATCGTCGGTGCTGAAACCGCCGCTGCCGTGAATATGGGTATCGATAAAACCCGGAACGATATTTGCCCCGAGCATATCAATAACCCTCACTTTGGGAGAAAACTCTTTTTGCCGGAATCTTTTTTCGTTGTAAACATCGGCAATTCGGCCGCCTTTAACATAAACCGCACAATTTTTCATCACCGAAAAACCGGTATAAACGGTTGCGTTATGCAGACATACGGCGCCTTCCATGCCCTGAACACTCCATAATTCTTATGCTTTGCATTATGCCCCGCAAAAGAATTTTTGTAAAGCTTTAAAACCAGGAAAACTGTCTTTTGCTTCCCGCCTTCCCCGCGGCCGCCATCGTCTCCGGCTGATCCGTTCCGCGGTTCCGGCTGTCTTCTGACGTTTAATTTCCCCTGTGTTAACCGTCTCGGTTTCAACGGCTGCACATTTTACATGCCATAAACGCAACAAACAGCCGGATATATAAACATATTTTACAACAAAAAAAGGCCGCCTATTGACAGGCAGCCCTTTTTCAGTCAACAAAGCTTTTCTCGATTTTTCAAAGCTTTTTCCACTCACGGCAGAATTCTTCCAGCTTTCCGTTGAAAACCATCGGCAGCAGCAACAACAACATAACCGACAGTATTGCGACAATAGGAATGATAAAACTCCAAATGCCTACTTCCGCAAACAAACCGACCACCGCCAAAACGACGTAAAACACGGCCAGAACCGTCAGAAGGCGGGAAACACGCTTATACCAGATTTTCCATACGGGAGAATCCGCTGTGCCGAAATACACAAGTACGCCGATAAGCAAAAGAAATATCAAAGCGCACAAAAAGTAAACAAAAGCAATAATAAAATTCATAGATTTAAGTTTTAATAATTTCCGATTGGCATAAATTTAACCACAAAAAACGACAAAAAACAACTTCTTTTTTCAAAAACCTGCCGCTCCGCCTTTTCCATGACGCTTTTCTTCAAAAAAACGGCAAAGAACGATTGCAAATAAAAATTCCGTCGCTACATAAAAAAACGGCATTGCCATGAAGGAGCAAAAATCATGAAAAAACTATTCTTTTCCGTTATCTGCGCCGTCTTCGCCTGTTTTGCCGCCCGGGCGCAAAATACCGAATACCGGCTGAGCACTCACATTCTTGACATCGGCACAGGCATGCCGGCGCCAAACATCGCCGTCAAATTGTTCAGACAGTCCGCCGGCGGAGAATGGACGGAAATCGCTGACGGAATCACCGATTCAAACGGCCGAATTGCCGATTTTCTCCCTTCGGACCAAAACAATTCGGGAATATTCAAACTCCGTTTTGCCACAAGCGACTATTTCGCCCGGCAAAAACAAAACTCCGTCTACCCTTATATAGAGGTCGTCTTCAAAATCGAAAACAACGACCGCCATTACCATATTCCGATCACCGTATCGGCCAACGGTTATTCGACTTATCTCGGAAACTGAAATCCCGTCCGAACTTCAATCTGCCATAAAATCAGGATGGCTTCTGACACCGCCCGTTGCCGACAAGATATGAAAACTTCAACAAAAATTCCCGATCCCGTACCTTTCGTTTTTTGCACGTTTTGCTTTTTCCGCTTTATTGAGGAGAATTGCCTGTCAGCCGTTTTCTTCCCCAGGCAATTAATAACGAACACGGGATTCCCCAATTACAAAACATATTAAACATATCCGCAACCTTGTTAACAGTTTCATCAGACCATTCATACACGGTGGCGGCAGGCGGCAGAAAAACAATACCGGCAATCATAAAATACGGCACCCATCCAAACGAAACCAAATAATACGACAGCACCGGATATTGCCTAAAAGCATGGCTAATCACAGACGGGACCTTGTTAAAAAAGAGAAAAAACAACAAAATAACAAAAACTCCGGTCAACAAAAAAGAAAAGCTTTCTGCGATCGGATTTTGAAAATAAGCCGGAGGATAACTCAAAACAGTATATACCCCGCCTGCAAACAATGCTTCTTGTGAATACAGTTTCATAACTAACACACCTTGTTTTCTTTGAAAATTGCCCCTTGTTTTGGTAACTTTGTTTATAAGCGGTCACACCGTACGCCACCCCCACGGTTCCCGCTGACTGTATTAAAAACTTTTCTCTTCACATTCCGCTTTAATATTATGAATATATTTTCTTACGGCTTCCCTTATATAATAAGCTGCTTCCGCTTCAGCGCTTTCACTATACACTGCGGCCATATGATTCTCGGCGGCAAAATCACTTGCCAGCATATTATCGTAAAAATAATCATAGATTGATTTGGTCAAATTTTTAAAATGCGCTTTAACTTGTTTATTATTTTTAACATAAAAATTGTCAAAAAGCTTGTCTGCAACATCAATCATACATCTGGCACTGGCACGATGAGCCTGAATCAAAGCTTCCGATGAAACAACATCGTAATTTCCTTTACAATCATCAAGCTCCTTTTCCAAACGGGCAATAACCGTTGCATTCTCATTTTCACAGTGTTTCTCATAAGCAAACGCTTGAAAGGAAAACAGACAACATAAAAGCAATATATTTTTCATTTTATCCCCTTGCTACATACCATTATAATACATTCGATACTTTTTATTCAGGTAATACTCAAGTTTTGATTTGTATAACTTATCAAAATCTCTTTGATTACTGTAATGATTTGCCGCACGATTATACCAACTTTTCAAGTTGTTTATATTTTGGGGCTTTGCATCTACCGTATTAAAATAACTGTTCATTCTTTTTTGAAGAAATAAATCATTAATCTTAACAGCTTCATCATCTGATAAATTATTAATTTTTTCAGCTAAGCAGTCAGAAATAACCATATTGCGGGGAAGAGCAGTATTAAAATACTCATTGACAGTATCAGCCAACAATTTTCCCGTATTTGTTCCCTGATTAATTTCTCCGTCAAAAACACTTCGTGCTATCATCAAATTTTGCAGAGCTTTAATGTTATAAGCCTGATAGAATCTTTCATTCAATATTTGCCTTGCCTGTTGATGTGTCAAATCTCTGACATCTGCTGGAAAACCAATTCCTTTTTTTAATGAACTTTTCCAATGGTTATACTCATCTAAAGTAGCCTGAGTAACCGCAAAATTGGTAGGACCACCACTGTCATTTGTTCTGTTACTGTACCCGCCCTCAATTTGATGCGTATTTTTTCTGCCGTCATCCCCCCAATAAACATCATCAAACGTAATTTGTGATTTAACACCTGCGTCACTTATCATGTTGTTCACATTATTCTGAGCTAACCGGACAATCAAAGCTGCCGGCGATGTTTCCGGATATAATCCTTTAACACGATCCGATGTCTCAAATGAGGGAGCAAAATCATTTCCGCTTTGCGTCGGCATCATCATCGCCCGCTTTTGAACGGCGTTTTGAATACCTGCATTCAAACAGGAGGAAATTGTCTTTTTTTGATGTTGTTTTCTATATTTGATCTGCCGAAACCGTAATTATCGGCGGAATTTTCCCAAAAGCCTGTGCCAAGCCGCGGATAATTTTCATCAACTCCTTGCCGGTTAAAGTTTTCGAAAAGTTCCTGCTCTCTTTCTTTTCTTGCCGTTTGATACAACAATTCGTCACGGAGGCTGAAACCGCTGTGATCAACACCGTAACCGTCCGTCTGATCGTCTTGATTAAAATATCCTGACCGCGACTGATATCGCGGATACATATCCATATATTTTCCCCTTTTGATTGTTAATATACACACAGCGTATCGTGCTTTTACAAAAAAATGCAATCATTATTTGTTTTGTTGAGGATAACAATTTTTAGAAAGACTTTCATCTCTCCTCTCGCCAACGAAAACTTTGTTTTCAGCTAAATACCACATGTATCAAAATGAAAAATTCACAACATCTCCAGACGCACAACCGATGATAAAATTCCACATATGCCCCAAAACAAAATCAACACCCCTGCCGGCCAAACCGGCCGAGCGCCCGTATCCCGCCTCACCCGGTCAAAGGTCCCCGTATTCCGGCAGATTCCCATATCCGGCCCGCCTCGACTGCAATCCTCCGTCAAATCGGGATAATTTGGGATATTACCGACTGCTGACAAAAACATTAAAATTCTATTTAAGCCACTCTTCTATGAAATTAAAACAGGCTTGTATCCACGGAATTAAAAATATAAATTTTGCAATCTTAGGATGATTTTTAATATTACTTGTTGCTAACAAAAATATTAAAACATCAACAAAAATTCCCAATTTCTGACTTTCTACATACACTTCCCGATTAATATAATTCCACGAATCAAGCGTTGCCACAGATCCAAAAAGAGAGTCATCTTCAGCGGGTGGATTAAAATAATCCACCATCACCCAAAAAAAATAAAATCCATAAAATCCTATATACCACACAAACGGTTTTAACAACTGCATAACAGATAAAACATATGCTTTTGCTTTTTTGTGCATTTTACTTTCTCCAATTTTACCAATTTTCTCGGATATATCTCACATAAACAGGAACAGATTCCTGACATCCATCTAAAAAATCACTCAACCTGCCGGTTTGCCATGGAATATCAATACATCCTGCAGATCCTTTGCTCAAACCGCCATGAATCATAAAACCGTCTCTTCCGTAGGTATTTGTTTCAGGATCCGGTTCCAACCACACTCGTCTCATTCCCCATGCAGGCAGAGATCCCTTCCATTTCCCTCTGTTTACATTTAATATTCCTGTTGCCAAGCCGATTATTGCGTCTGATACTCCTATATTTTGTCTTTGATCTTGATTTGCATAATATATCCCTTCAGGAATAGGCCCCTTATAAGCAACATTTTGAAACTTTTTTGCCTGATAATTTTTATCACCGGAAAGAGCATCAAGAATATCTATTGTTTTATTGTCTTTTAACAATTCTAAATTCGATCCGTTAAATATCATACTGCAATTTTGATCATCAGGATCCGCCGGCGATGTTTCCGGATATAATCCTTTAACACGATCCGATGTTTTAGTCTCAAACGAGGAAATAAAATCATTTCTGCTTTGCGTCGGCATCATCATCGCCCGCTTTTGAACGGCGTTTTGAATACCTGCATTCAAACAGGAGGAAATTGTCTTTTTTTGATGTTGTTTTCTATATTTGATCTGCCGAAACCGTAATTATCGGCGGAATTTTCCCAAAAGCCTGTGCCAAGCCGCGGATAATTTTCATCAACTCCTTGCCGGTTAAAGTTTTCGAAAAGTTCCTGCTCTCTTTCTTTTCTTGCCGTTTGATACAACAATTCGTCACGGAGGCTGAAACCGCTGTGATCAACACCGTAACCGTCCGTCTGATCGTCTTGATTAAAATATCCTGACCGCGACTGATATCGCGGATACATATCCATATATTTTCCCCTTTTGATTGTTAATATACACACAGCGTATCGTGCTTTTACAAAAAAATGCAATCATTATTTGTTTTGTTGAGGATAACAATTTTTAGAAAGACTTTCATCTCTCCTCTCGCCAACGAAAACTTTGTTTTCAGCTAAATACCACATGTATCAAAATGAAAAATTCACAACATCTCCAGACGCACAACCGATGACAAAATTTCACATATGCCCCAAAGTAAAATCAACAAAAATGCCCTGCCGGCCTAACCGGCAGATTTCCGTATCCGGCCCGCCTTAACCGGAAGTTCCGACATCCCGCCTCACCCGCCAAAGGTTTCCGCATTCTTCCCCAAGCCGGCAAGTTCCCGTATTTCGACTTGTTCCCCCGACCGAGGATCCTCATTCCGCACCGCCCGACCAGCACCTTTATTCCACCTTACCCGTCAGGAAGTTCCGACATCCCGCCTCACCCGCCAAAGGTTTCCGCATTCTTCCCCGACCAAGCAGGTTCCCTTATTCCGCTCCGGCCCAAAATTTCCGGATTGCAAAAAAACACCTCCATCCTTTAAGAATGGAGGTGTTTCGCTTATTCAAACTTCCGATTACTCAGCAGCAGAAGTATCTTCTTCAACTTTGTATTCGGCCATGTGTTCCAACAGGCTGCGTTTTTCCTTAACGTTTTCCTGAGCCTTGTTGAGCAGGGTCTCATAACGTTCCGGATTCATCTTGTTGACAACCTGGAAACGGGTTTCGTTCGACATATAGTCGGACAACGGCTTGCTCGGCGCTTTGGAGTCAAGCATCAAAGGCGCCTTGCCTGCACTGACGTTTTCCGGATTATAGCGGTAAAGCGGCCAGCTGCCGGTTTCAACCGCATTTTTCTGGTGTTCCAGACCGTCGGCCAGGTTGAAGCCCTGAGCGATACAGTGCGAGTAAGCAATGATCAGCGACGGACCGTCATAGGCTTCGGCTTCGTTCAAAGCCTTGATCGTCTGCATGTCGTTGGCGCCGACCGAAATCTGCGCAACGTAAACGTTGCCGTAGGACATGGCGATCATACCCAAATCCTTCTTCGGCAAGGCCTTGCCGGCAGTGGCAAACTTGGCCGAAGCGCCCATCGGGGTCGCCTTCGACTGCTGACCACCGGTGTTGGAATATACGCCCGTATCCATAACCAGAATGTTGATGTTCTTGCCGGAAGCGATCGCATGATCCAGACCGCCGAAACCGATGTCATAGGCCCAGCCGTCGCCGCCCAGAATCCATACCGACTTCTTGATCAGGTAATCGGCCAGTTCGTTTAAGTGTTTGGCTTCCTCACTGTCGATGGTTGCCAGCTTTTCGCGCAAAGCCTTGACATTGGCGCGCTGATCGTCGATTTCGACGTCGGTCGACTGCGGGTTGGCCAAAATCTTTTCAACCAGTTCGGCGCCGATCTGATCCTTCAGGTCTTCCAGCAGCTTTTTGGCAAAAGCAGTCTGCTGGTCGATCGAGAATCTCATGCCCAGACCGAACTCGGCGTTATCTTCAAACAGCGAGTTCGCCCAAGCCGGACCATGACCTTTTTCGTCTTTGGCATAAGGCGTGGTCGGCAGGTTGCCCGAATAAATCGAAGAGCAGCCGGTCGCGTTGGCAACGACCATGCGGTCGCCGAACAACTGAGTCAGCAGCTTGACGTACGGAGTTTCGCCGCAGCCGGCGCAGGCGCCCGAGAACTCGAACAGCGGCTGAATCATCTGGGTGGTCTTCGGCAGGCTCTTGGCAACTTCGGTCCGTTTTACATACGGCAGGGTTTCAAAGAAGTTCCAGCAGGCAATCTGCTCTTCCAAATGATTTTCGATATGATCCATGTTGATCGCTTTTTTGCTCGGATCGGCTTTGTTCTTGGCCGGGCAGGCGGAAACGCAGATGCCGCAGCCGGTGCAGTCTTCCGGCGACATTTGCCAGATGAACTGCTTGCCGGCAAATTCCTTGCCCTTATAGGCGGCAGACTTAAAGCCGGCCGGTGCGTTCTTCAGTTCTTCTTCGGAAGCGATCTTCATGCGGATAACGCCGTGCGGGCAGACGAGAGAGCACTTGCCGCACTGGATGCAGACGGCCGGATCCCAAACCGGAATTTCGGTCGCGATACAGCGTTTTTCATACTGAGTGGTACCGGTCGGCCAGGTACCGTCGACAACTTCGCCGAAAGCGGATACCGGCAGCTGGTCGCCGCGGTCGGCAATCAGTTCGGCCGTCAGTTTCTTGACGAACTCCGGAGCGTTGGCCGGAACCGGCGCCTGACGATGGAAAGTCGAGGTAACCTCAGACGGATACTCTACCTTGTGCAGGTGGGCAAGCGAAGCGTCAACCGCGGCAAAGTTCTTCTGAACGATGGCGTCGCCCTTCTTGCTGTAGGTCTTCTTGATCGCGTTTTTAATCTGCGCAATCGCTTCGTCTTTCGGCAAAATGTTGGAAATAGCGAAGAAGCAGGTCTGCATAACCGTGTTGATGCGCTGTCCCATGCCGGTTTCGCGGGCAACTTCAATCGCGTTGATGCTGTAGAAGTTCAGTTTCTTGGCAATGATTTCTTCCTGAACTTCAATCGGCAGGTGGTTCCATACCTCTTCGGCCGCATACGGCGCGTTCAGCAGGAAAGTGGCGCCCGGTTTGGCAATTTTCAAAATGTCCACCTTGTTCATGAACGGGAACTGGTGGCAGGCAACGAAGTCGGCTTTGTTGATCAGGTACGCGGACTTGATCGGATTGTCCGAAAAACGCAGGTGGGAAGTGGTCATCGAACCCGATTTGCGGGAGTCGTAAACGAAATAACCCTGACCGTACTTGCCGGCGTCTTCGGCAATGATCTTGATCGAGTTCTTGTTGGCACCGACCGTACCGTCCGCACCCAGACCGTAGAATACGGCACGGACAACGTCTTTCGGTTCGGTATCGATTGAATCGTCAAAAGCCAGCGATTTGTGGGTTACGTCATCGGTAATGCCGACCGAGAAACCGTTAATCGATTTGGCGGCAAAACCGTTGTCGAACACGGCCTTGACCATGCCCGGGGTAAACTCTTTGGAAGACAGACCGTAACGGCCGCCGACAACTTTCGGCATGTTGGCGATTTCGCCGTTGGCGAAAGCCTGAGTCAGCGTGGCAACGACGTCAAGGTACAAAGGTTCGCCGATCGAACCGGATTCCTTGGTACGGTCGAGGACGGAAACGACCTTGACCGACTTCGGCAAAGCCTTCAGGAAAGACTTTTCCGGGAACGGACGATACAGGTGAATTTTCAAAACGCCCAGTTTGGCGCCTTCGGCGTTCAGGTAGTTGATGGTTTCTTCCACCGTTTCGGCGCCAGAACCCATAATCACGATAACCTGTTCGGCATCAGCCGCGCCGACATAGTCGACGACATGATACTGACGGCCGGAAATCTTGGCAAACTTGTCCATTTCTTCCTGAACGATGCCTTCTACCTTGTCATAGTAAGGATTGCAGGCTTCGCGGCCCTGGAAGAAGACGTCCGGGTTCTGCGCGGTACCGCGGATAACCGGAGCTTCCGGACGCAGAGCGTGTTTGGCGTTGAAGGTATAGTCCACACCCTCAAGCATTGCTCTCAGATCGTCGTCGGAAAGCACTTTGATTTTTTTGATTTCGTGAGAAGTGCGGAAACCGTCAAAGAAGTGCATGAACGGAACGCGCGAACGCAGGGTCGAAGTCTGGGCGATCGCGGCCATGTCATGAGCTTCCTGTACCGAGTTGGAAGCCAGCATGGCAAAACCGGTCTGACGGCAGCTCATAACGTCGGTATGGTCACCGAAGATCGACAGCGCGTGATAAGCCAGAGAACGGGCAGCCACATGCATAACAAACGGCGACAGTTCGCCGGCGATCTTGTACATGTTCGGGATCATCAAAAGCAGTCCCTGGGAAGCGGTAAAGGTAGTGGTCAGCGCACCGGCCTGAACGGAACCGTGACAGGCGCCGGCAGCACCGGCTTCGGACTGCATTTCCTGAACTTCGGGCACAACGCCCCACAGGTTTTTCTGCTTGGCGGCAGACCATGCGTCGGCCCATTCGCCCATCGGCGACGACGGGGTAATCGGGTAAATGACGCAGACTTCGTTCATACGATGGGCGACCGAAGCGGCGGCTTCGTTACCGTCCATCATTTTCATTTTCACTTCTGACATTTTATTTCCTTGTAAATGTTAACCATGTTAGAAAAAAATTTCTGCCCTTCCTATAGCACGGAAGAATGCAAAAATCCATCAAAAAATGATATTTTTGAAGATATTTTTATTTGTTAACCTAATCTTTGCAAAATTCTTTTAGATTGGCACAAAAACAAGAAAAACAACGGAGAAAAGAATGATCAAAACGACCACCGCCGTCATTTCGGCCCTGCTCGCCGCCGGCTGTGCTTCGGCACCTGCCGACAAAACGCCGCGAACCGTAAGCGGACAGCTTAACTCCTGCATGCTCGGAGAAATTTACGGCCGGCAGGAAGCGGGAAAACTTGCCGCCGACGAATGGACGGCGGCAAGGGAAGTTTTCGGCATTTGCATGCGCCGCCTGGATTTAAGCGGCGACGACGTCAACGCCACCCAAAGTCTAAATATCGCCGCCAGCGTCATTCAGTCGCTGCGCCCGGCGTCCGAACCGGCAGCGGAAAAGTAACGGTCGGAGAAACGGAACAATGGCGGATTACGGCGAAGACTATCTGCTTGACAAACGGGTGAAGATTTTTCAGCCCGACGACGGTTACCGCGCCTCCGTCGACGCCGTTTTTCTGTCGGCGCTCGTCGGCAGCGCCGCCCCCGGCGAACGGATTCTCGACATCGGTTCGGGCACCGGCGCCGTTTCCCTGTGTTTGGCGCACCGTTTTCCCGCCTGCGAAATTACCGGGCTTGAAATTCAGCCCCGGCTGGTCGAATTGTCCAGCTTAAGCGCCGCCGCCAACGGCTTTGCCAACCTGCGCTATCTCAACCGTGACATCCGCCGCCCGCTGCCCGACATTGCCAACTGCAGCTTTCACCATGTCATTACCAACCCGCCTTACGCCGAACATGACATGCCCTCGCCCAACCCCGGCAAGGCCTTTGCCCACAATTTCCGGCAGTTTGACTTGGCTTCCTGGATCGCCTTTGCTCTGAAAATGATGCGGCCGAAAGGACATTTTTACATGATCAACCGCACCGAAGCCGTCACGGAAATTCTTTCCGCCCTCCGCGGCAAGGCCGGTGCAATCACGATCGTTCCGCTTTATTCCAAAAAAGGTCAGGACGCCAAACGCGTCCTCGTTTCCGCCCGCAAGGATTCGAAAGCGCCTGCGCGGATTCTTCCCGGACTGGTCGTTCACAACGACGACGGCTCCTACTCGGCAGCCGCCGAGCGCATTCTCCGCGGCGGCGAATGTCTGCCTAACCTTTGGTCAGTTCGATGAAATAAACGACGTCGCGTTTGCCGGAAACGGCTTTTTGCAAAGCAACGATCGCCTTGCCGACCAAAGTCGTAACCGTATCTTCGGGATCATGCTCGAAAATACTGGCGCCGAAACGGCACTTCAGCTTGTATTCTTCCCCGCAAACGGCATTTTTCCGTCCGAGCGCGGTCTGTATTTTATCTACCCAGACTTCCGCGTCTTCCCTGGTCGACAGATAAGGCATCATAATCCAAAACGGATAGTTGATGCCGCGGGCAACCGTATAGTTCTGCGGCAGCGTTCCGGTCAGAAGCTCCGCCGTCTGCCGGAAAACCGCGGCGCGGAAAGAAGGCGAGGAAAAATCGGCAAGATTTTCGATATAAATGCCGACCACCGCAATTTTCAGCTTTCTCATCCGCAGGTCCTTCACCCTTTCGTTGATCAAAGCCATTTTCAGCCGGTCTTCAAACAAATTGAAACTCGGCAGGCCGGTTTCCTCGTCATACATGCAGCTCGGGTAGTCGTCCGGCTTGGTATAACCGTACCGGCAGGCACAGCCGGCGCCGGCATCTCCGGCATATTCTTTTTCTTTCGCTTTCTTTATCATCTGGGCAACCTCCGGCAATTGTTCACACGCTGGTTACGGTTATGACACATTTACTGCAAAACTTCAACCGCTTTTCTGATTTTGCGGATGGAATTAAGTTCGATCTGCCGCACCCGCTCTTTGGAAATGGCATAAGATTTGCTCAAATCGTCCAGCGTAATCGACTTTTCGTACAGACGACGCTTGAACAAAATGTCCTTTTCCCGCGGATTGAGGCAGCCGAGCGCCTGGTTAAACAGTTTCTTGCGATAGTTGAGCGTTTCCGTCCGGCTGAGCCACTCTTCCTGATTGGGCTTGGTATCGGCAATAAAATCCAGCAGTTCGGAACCGTTGTCCGAAGAAGAATCCACCAGCACGTTCAACGAACCGTCATGCGACTTGAGCCGGGTGTTCATGTCGGTCACTTCCTGCACGCTGACGTCAAGCGAACTGGCAATGTTCCTGATCACATCCTGCGACATTTCGCGGTCGTCGGTCAGATTCAGCCGGTTTTTAACCTTGCGCAAATTGAAAAACAGCTTTTTCTGCGCGGCGGTGGTGCCGATTTTGACCAGCGACCAGGAATTGAGCACATATTTCTGCACCGCCGCCCGGATCCACCACAGGGCATAGGTGGAAAAACGAAACCCTTTGTCGGGATCAAACTTGTCCACCGCATAAAGCAGCCCGATGTTGCCTTCGGAAATCATTTCCGCCACTGGCAGCCCGTAACCGCGGAACTTGGAAACCACCTTCACCACCAGCCTGAGGTGCGAGGTAACCAGCCGATAGGATATTTTGGCATCGCGGGTTCTGACATATTCTTTGGCCAGGTTATATTCCTCCTCCTGGCTCAAAATCGGAAACTGTTTGATATTCTGCAAATAACGCGAAAGGTTTATTTCCGGCGAAAAGTCCAGTCCGTCAAACGAAACTTGATTTTCCATCATATCCTCCTAAAAAACAAAAACTTTCCGGACGATATACCCCGGTCCGGACGTTCGTTTCGTTTTAAAGCAGGTTTTTATTTCGGAGAAGCACCTAAATTTAGTAAACAGGTATCTAAAAGCAGGTGCAGGTCGGCAGGAAAATCAACTGAGAACTGCAAAAATTCGCCGCTGCGGGGATGAACGAAGCCGAGCGACGCCGCATGCAGAGCCTGCCGCGGAAAACTGTTGACAAAGGCCTTGGTTTCCGGCGACAGCCCGACAATTTTTGTTTTTCCGGACTTTTCATAAAGCCGGTCGCCGACCAGGTTGCAGCCGATCGACGCCATATGCACCCGGATCTGATGGGTACGGCCGGTTTCCAGATTGCACCGCACCAGACTGACGGCACCGTTTGCGCTTTGCAGACAGCGGTAATGCGTCACCGCATGCTTGCCGCCGTTTTCGACCAGCGCCATTTTCTTGCGATCAAAACGGCTGCGGGCGATATTACCCGTAATCGTTCCTTCCGCCGGTTCCGGACGGCCGTAAACCACGGCGTAATAAGTGCGCTCGATGCTGTGCTCAAAAAACTGGGCCGCCAGCCCCTGATGGGCAAAATCGTTTTTGGCAACCGCCAAAAGCCCGCTGGTATCCTTGTCGATCCGGTGGACGATGCCCGGCCGCTTCACCCCGCCGACGCCGGAAAGATTGTCGCGGCAGTGATAAAGCAGCGCATTGACCAGCGTTCCGTGATATACGCCCGGCGCCGGGTGAACGGTCATTCCCGCCGGCTTGTTGACGACGATCAGGTCATCGTCTTCAAAAACCACGTCGAGCGGAATGTTTTCCGCCGCCGGTTCGGCTTCTTCCGCCGGCGGCACGAAAACGGCGAAACTGTCGCCCGGACGCACTTTGAAGTCCTTGTCGGCGACAATGTTATCGTCCAGACTGACGCAGCCGCCGGCAATCAGTTTCTGCAAACGGGCGCGCGACATGGCGGGAACCGTTTCCCGCAAAAAAAGGTCCAAACGCATCCCCGCCTGCCCGTCGGCGGCCGGCAAAGTGAAAAATATGCTGTTGTCGTCCATATTCATGTTTGCGAAAATAAAATTTATGTTATATAATCTCCGATGTATACAGGTTATTTGCCAAATTGCAAGGATTTAAGTTCATGCTGAAACTCAAGATACTGAAAGCGGTCGTTTTCATTCTGACTTTCCTGCTGATTTTCGGCATTGTCGTCCTTGCCTCCCGCTTAAGCGGCGGACTTAAAAAGAAAACGGCGGCCCGCCCCGTTTCCGTCGCCCTCGGCGAACCCGAAGGCTCCGAGATCGGCGCCGTCGCCGCGGCGGGAAATAACCTGTACATTCCGGTAAAAGGCGGCGGCCGGCCGGACCGGGTAATTATTTTTGACACGGAAACATACCGGACAATTTCCACCATCAACATCAACTGAGGTTAAAATGAGCGAAGATTCCGAAGACATCATCAAAAAACTGACCGAAGACGTTCCCGACGGCAAGGCAACCTTTCCCGCCGACGAAGATGACGAATTTAACCTGCTGCTTGATAATTTCATCCAGTCGGAACTAAAAAACATCGAGGAAGAAAAAAACAACACGCGGATTATGCTGGAAGAGCCGGAACCGCAGCCGATCAAACAAAACGCCAGCGACGACGAAGTGGCCGACGCGCTTGAACTGGCCGAACAAAAGCTCTACACCGCCTACCGCAATTACGTCGACTCAATCCAGGCGATTGCCGATGCCCACGGCCTGGAAGCCCCGGTTTTCCACATCAAGGCGCAGGTTCTGTATCCGCGCTATACCCCGAGCCTCGGCAACCTGATCAGCATTGACGTTCTTCAGGGCTGGGACACGATGTTCGAGTCTTTCCCCGACGACGTCGTCAAAATCAAACCCAACGCCACCGACGAAGAGCTGCTGGATTTTGCCGAACAGCATACCGACGAGAACCTGCAAATGGCCGTCGTGTCCTACGTGGAAATCCTGTTTGAAATCGAAGGCTGCGAAATCGCTTACGAAAAACGTCTGCTGGAATACGAACACCGCAAGATCGAAGAAGAAATCATTGAAGAACACCGCAAACGCGGCGAACGCGCGCGCAAATACGTTGACGCCATCGAAAAGAAAAAGTTTCCGATCAATGCCGAACGGCTGGTTCACGGCTATTTCAAAGTGGCCGGCAAAGACCCGGAAGGCTCGTTTCAGGCGCTGACCACCAACCCGGCGATTTTTGCCCCGATCGAAATTGACAAAATCAAGCCGAAGTTTTTCGGACTGATTAAGCCCACCCCCCGCGACGGCCTGATTTTCAACAGAAAAATCGGCGATTTCCTGAAAAAACTGAAAGTCTAGACAAGCCGCGGATTACAGAAAAATATAGACAAAACGAAAAAACAATGCTATTATTTTGACAAAGAGCGGATTTGATTTTAAATCTTAGGATTAAAGAGGACCCAGAAGATGGCAGAACAAAAAAACAACTCTCAGGTTTCGGCAGCACCGCAGACGGAAACGCGGTCACCGGCGTCGCAGACGACAAACGGCGCGGCCGGCAATGCCGCGCAAAGCGGCAAGCCTGCCGTCAGCGTCAACCAAAGCAAATCGGACAGACTGGCGGAAATCAACGAGCAGCTTAAAAGCGACGTTTTGAGCATAGATCAGCGTGCCAAACTGGAACAGGAAAAGAAGGATCTCGAAAACGACGCTCAGGGCGTAACCAACGAGAAAAAAGACAACGACATCAAGCGGGACGAACCGGATCCCAAGAAGTTCGCCGAAGAAGACATCATCAAATACATGTACAACAAATGGCTGATCGAGTTTTTCTGCTGGACCGGCGGAAAAATCGAGAAAGCCGCCGGTTCTGCCTATGACAAACTGGAACGCAGAATGCTCGACAAGTTTGCCCAGTATCGGGCGGACAAACTAAAAGCCAAAAACTCCAACGCGTACAAGACTTACAAAACCGTTGACGCATTGAAGAAAAAAGCCGGCGAAAACATCAAACGACGCGATAAGGAACAGCTTAAAAAAGTCCATGAACTGGCTACCATCATCGGCGAAGGAAAAATGACCGGGAAATCGGCCGGAGAGGTACAGAAACTGGCCGATTACATGGGAATTTCGAAGGAAGAGGCTCAAAGAAATCCGCAAATACAAAATATCATGCAGAGTTCGCTGAAATATGCCGAAAGCAAAGAAAACTTATGCAAAACGCTCGGCATTTCGGTTGAGGAGGCACAAAAAGACCCGAAACTGATCGGCAAAAAACTGCGCGAGTTGAAAAAAGACAAAGAAAATACGGAAAAATTCAAGTTGGCCAACCAACAATACAAAAATACCGTAGAAGCGCAAAAAGAAATGTGCAAAGTCGGCGCCCGCTTCGCTCAGCAGGAAGGAAGAAAAATTTATTTCAACTCCCTTGTCGACCAGGCGGCGATTAACATGGCGGAAGCGCAGATGCTCGACAAAGTCGCCCGCAACGGTTCCGCCTTTGAAGGCAAAGACCTCACGGAAACGTTCAAAAGCATGTCCGAGCAAAACCGTCTGGCCTTAAACGAAGCCACCTCCGACGAACGGGCAAACTATGTCAAAGGCCAAAACCTGAAAACAATCTACCCGGTTTCCGGCATGGCTCCCGTTCAGGTAAATCTGCCCGGCACAATCGAACGCTACAACAACATGTCCCGGCAGGCTTCCGATGCCGCCGTTTCCAACATCGCCTGGTTTAGAATCGCGGAAATGGGAAAACAGCCGCGTCCGAACCGCACATTGAACAATCTGGAAAAAATGGTGGAAGAACAGCGCCGCAAGCATCAGCCGCCGACGGAAGAAAAACAGCAGGAAGCAGAGCAAACGGCAGCGGAAGAGAAGAAGCAGCGCGAGGAAGAGCTGAAGAATCCGCCACGGGAAGACGCTCCCCAAACACCTCCGCCGCACAACATGTGCGAGGAAGCCGCCGACAACCAAACCGTTGACAAACAACACCAGGACAGACGCTCTTCCTTTGAAGAAGAAAAAAGCGCGTTGACGGTGCGGGAAGCTCAGCATGCCCAAAGAGGCAGTTTTCTGTTGTCGCGCATTAACCAGATCAAATACCAAAAACAGCAGGAATTGATCGCCGAAGGCCGGAAAAACAACTTCCAGGGTTGGAAGTATATGCCCCGCGGACAAGAGATGTAACCATGAAGAAGCTTGCCAAATATCTGCGGCTGCTTCTGATTCTTGTCGGATGGACAGTTTTTTACCTTTGGATCATCGGCCTGATCATGAATTATTTTTGGCATTTCAACATTTTTGAAAAACGCTACTGGCTGATCATCAGCGAGTTCTGGAGTGCCGGCGGAGTCATTGACCAGCCGTCGGAATACATGTTCCTGCTGATGCTTGTTCTGATTGTCCCCGGCTGGTTCTGGGGCTTCAGGAAAGCCAGACAATTATCTTACGTCAAAATTATTTTCTTCCCCGTGTTTTGGTACCATGACTACATCAGCCGCAAATATGCCGGCCAACCGTCGCATATCGTGCTGAAAAACATGGGCGGCGGCAAAATCAAAAAACAAACGCCGCAGCAGATGATGGAAGAGATGATCTCCAGCCGGATGCCTCAGGCAAAAGAAAAAAAGGATCTCAACTCCAGCAAAATCCGCAGCAATTTTGAGCAGAAAAACCGCAAATTCCACGAAAAAATGGAATCGGGCGACAGCTGACCGGAGGATGTAAAACACTTGTTAACCATCTTTCGCTTACAATGGCTAAAAACTTTATGGAGATTTAATTGAAGCCCTTACTGATACTGACCAGAATCATTATTGTCGGCCTGTTGTGGAGTGTTTTCTTCATGGAAAGCATACGGGTAATCATGCTCCGCAACTGGCATTTTGACATTCTCAACATGGAGCACTGGCAGATCGCTTGGGACCTGTGGCTCAACTCCTGGGTCATCTCCGAACCGAAAGAATGGGCGTTTGTCCTCATCATCATTTCGTTTATTCCGCTGTGGTTTACCGGCTGGATCGCCTTAAGCCTCGTTTCCTGGGGAAAAGTCGTCTGGTTTATTCTCACCCTGCCGTGGAAGCTGTTCAAAAACTTTTTCTACAAACCGGTCAAAATCATTACCACCAACACCGGCGTAACTCCGATCAAAAAGAAAAAGTCCTATAAAGAGATCCGCCCGCGGGCCGTCCGCTCCGCCTTGACGACGGAACGCAGCGAACTGGCGCCGTCGCCGATCAGCATTCCCGCCGTCACCCCGACCCTGGTTACGCCGAAAATGACGCCGGCGGCCAAACCGGCGGCAGCGGTCGAAAGCAAGCCGACGCCGAAAAACTTTGAACATGCCCTGTTTAAATTCGACGACAACTTCGACGATTTGGACTTTGACATCGATTCTTTTGAAGTCGAAAGCAAAAAAGCGCCGGAAAAACCGGCTCCCTCGCCGGCCAAAACGACCAGAAGCCAAAGCCGCGACGAAGATTACGACTACGATTCCCCGCGTGAACGCAGAGAACGCAAAGACAATCGCGGACGCGAAGAAAACCGGCGGGAACGCGACGACGAAAGACGACGCGAGCGCGACTATGACCGCCGCGACGACAGAAGGGACGACAGACGCGAAGACGATCGCCGGCGCGACCGCGACGGCGAAAAACGCGATGACCGGAGAGACAAGGAGCGCCGTGACGAAAGAAGGGACGACCGGCGCGAAGAACGTGCCCGCGACCGTGACGGAGAACGCAGAAAAGAACGAGCTCCCGCCGCGGCACCCGCCGTTCAGGTTCCCGCCCGCCAGCCGAGCGGTTCCTGCCTCGACATCATAAAACAAAAAGGCTATGAAGTCATCAGCCGGGTCACCATCAAAAATACGGTTATCGACTATGTCGGCGTGTCAGGCGACCGCATCTGCCTGTGCATGCTCGACCGCGAACCGGGCGACTGGCTGGCCGACGAAGAACGCTTTAACGACGAGGAGCCGCTGTGGTTTTCGGAAAGTTCGCACCGGATTTCCCCAGTCCGCAAAATAGACTTGGCAAAACAGGCCCTGCTTGATAAACTGGACAATGCGGAAATGAATTTTGTCGTCGACGCTTTCGTCGTCGTCCAGATCGGCAACATCATCAATGCCGAAGACATGTTCGAAATCTGGGACGAACTGAACGTCAACGTCACCCGTATCGACCGCGGCACACCGAAGGAAATCAAACTGTTTGCCCGGACGCTTTCCGAGGCCGAAAAAACAATTCCCGCATCAAAACTGGACAAGGTCATGAAATTAATCCGCAGCATGAGTTGAGAGGTAAGATAAATGGGATTACAAAAAAGAGGAGAAGAATGGGAAGAATATGACCACGCCGTGCAATGGATGTCGCTCACCGTCATCATCACGCTTCTGGTCACCATCTTTCTGGCGGTCATTTCCATGCCGCTCGGCTATGTCATCGGCAACGGCATTTCCAAAGAGTCGATGGACAACGTCGGCAAATTCATGGGCATGATCTTCAACGATCCGTCATACCTGTTCTCGCGCTATTGGAACTGGATGCGCCAGATCGGCAATTACCACGGACCGTTCAGCTTTTCGCTGTGGCTGCCGGTGCTGCCGATTCTCTCGCTGCCGATCGGCCTGATCATCGGTGCCGTTACCAACCCCTACCGCTTCCAGTCCAACATCCACGGTTCCGGCCGTATCGCTACTTTAAAAGATATCAAGGCAATGAAGCTGCTGGACGGTTTTTGCATGGTTATCGGCAAATTCAAAGGCTATTATCTGAAACTGCCGGAAACCCTTTCCACTCTGTGCTGCGCACCTCCGGGTACCGGTAAAACCGCCGGGGTGGTTATTCCTACCATTTTCAATTCCAAGGGCTTAAGCCTGGTCATCAACGACCCGAAGCCGGAACTGTGTTTCACCACCTCGGGCGCCCGCGCCAAAGAAGGACCGGTTTTCATCATCAACTGGGGTGCCGAAGACAACCCGGCCGAGGGTCTGTATTATCCGAGCTGGAACCCGCTGTCGCCGACGGCTCTGCCGGCACAGGGACCGGGACGCGACATGTATATCGATTCCATGTGCAACATTCTGGTGGAAGACCCCAAAGGCGGCGCTGATCCGCACTGGTCGCAGACCGGCCGTGCCGCATTGACCGGCTTCATCCACTTCATCGCCTCCAAATGCGAAAAAGCCCGCGCCAACGACTACTTTATCGGCAGGGTTTATGAAGGCAAATTGGACGAAGAAGACAAACAGGTGCTGGAAGGTTACTACGAAGACATCAAAATGCACAACCCGGCGGCCGTCCGCGCCATCAGCGACCTGCGCAACAACAATCTGACGGTAGAAAACTACGTGCCGATCGGCACCTGGGATCTGCTGCCGGAAAAATGGGTCGGCAGGGAAGCCTGCATCGCCATGATCATGGAATGGCTGACCGAAGCGCAGATCAAACAGGGACAGGAAATCAAACGCCGCCTGGCCGAAGGCGACCAGATGGCGGCAATGGCCGACCCGATGCGCGATCTGCTGGACGCCGCGATTGAAGAATCGCGCAAATACGGATATTCGCAGCGCGCCTATACCGAACTTTCCACGTTAAGCAACATGCCGGACAAGGAACGCGGTTCGGTTATGTCGACGGCGTTTGCCGGCATCGGCGTATTCAAAAACTCAGCGGTCGTTTCCCGGACCAGTTTCTCCGACCTGCAGTTCAAAGACCTGCGCGGTATGAAAGACCCCATCACCGGCGAATGGAAACCGATTTCGGTTTATCTGTCGATCAACCAGGTAGACGCCCGCGCTCTGGGCGTAATCAGCGGCATTTTCATTGAGTTGATGTCGTCATACCTGATCTCCAACCCGCCGAACTATGTCAACGCCACCGACGGAAAAATGGGACCGTTCCCCGCTCTGTTCGTTCTGGACGAGTTTCCGCAGATGCCGAAACTGAAGGCCGTTATCGACGGACCGGCGGTCGGCCGCGGACAAAAAGTGTCATACCTCCTGATCGGACAAGACCTGGGTCAGATTTCGGGCAAATACGGAAAAGACGACCTGGAAACGGTTATTTCCACCACCGCCTGCAAAGTCATCTTGTCGCAGAACAACGAACAGACGGCGCAGCGCTTTTCCAAAATGGTGGGCAACAAAACCGTCCAGACTTCGTCCTATTCCAAGCAGGAAGGCTTTTCCAAACAGGCCAACCCGTTCTCGAAAAACGTCAACTATCAGCTGCAGGGCGTTTCGGTCATCACCACTTCCCAGCTGCTGAGTTTGCCGATGTTAAAACAGGTTGTTCTCTACCAAAGCTATATTGACCGGCCGATCATTGCGGATTCCCCGCGTTATTATCTGGATCCGAAAATGCGTGCCCTGTCAAAACTGCCGGCGGCGCCGAACGTTCCCGAGTGGATCGTGGCCCAGCGCGAAGACATCAACGACAACATGCTCGAAAAGCTCGGCCTCGGCGAAGAAGAGGCATAAGAGAAAACCCCGGGAAACCGGGGTTTTTCCATAAGCGCTTTTTAAGAGCGGCATTTTTCGGACAGGGAAACGAAAACCGGCGTCACCGCCGGCCGCCGGATGCAAAAATTCGAAGAAAAGCCGGCAAGTCCGATCAGCCCTCTCAGTTGTAAATGTCGTCCAACATTTTCAGCAGCCGCACGGCGTTGTCGTTTTTAACCGAATAGTAAATGGCCTGCGCCTGCCGCCTGGTATCGACGATGCCGGCCGACCGCAGAACCGCCAGATGCTGCGACAGAGCGGACTGGCTGAGACCGATGATTTTTTCCAGGTCGCCGACTTTTTGTTCGCCTTCGCGGAGAATATACATCACTTCCAGGCGTTTTTTGTTACCCAATGCCTTCAGCAGTTTCGACCCCTGAGTCACAGCCGGATTTTCCATTGTTTTATCCTCCTTCATGTCTAGCGGATTATAGAGATATCGGTTATGCAATGTATTTAGTATTGAAATTTGAAAATTAAACTAATAATATTATTTATTATTAATACAAGGAGCAAACAAATGTCAGCAGAAGACAACGGCGAATTAAGCTTTGAAGAGGCGCTTTCCCGCCTGGAAGCCATCGTCCGCGAACTGGAAGCCGGAAGAATCAAACTGGACGACGCCGTCAACGCGTACGAACAGGCGGTCGGCCTGAAAAACTTTTGCGAAAAGAAACTTCAGGAAGCCAAATTGAAAATCGAAAAAATAGTCGTTGCCCCCGACGGCACGCCTTCGCTGACCCCGCTGGACAAGAACGATGACTGAAAACGACATTAAAGATGTCTTAAAACAATACGCCGCCCGCTTCAACCGGGAAATCGACCGCTTTTTTCCCTTTCCCGAAGGCGACGAAAAACGCGTAAGCGAAGCGATGCACTACTCGCTCACCCGCGGCGGAAAACGCCTGCGTCCGTTTCTCACCTACGAAACGGCGGGACTTTTCGGCATTGATTTCGAACAATCCCTGAACGTCGCCATGGCGCTGGAAATGCTGCACACCTACTCCCTCATCCATGACGACCTGCCGGCCATGGACGACGACGACCTGCGCCGGGGCTTTCCGACCTGCCACAAACAGTTTGACGAAGCCACCGCCATCATTGCCGGCGACGGTCTTCTGACCTATGCCTTTGAAATACTCAGCCGTCCGTCGACAGCCGCCAATCCCGCCGTCCGCTGTTACCTGATCGAAATGCTGGCCAATGCGGCAGGCGCCTTCAACGGTATGGTCGCCGGGCAAATGCTCGATCTGATCGGCGCCGCCTACAGCGTCAAAGACAACGACAAGGAAGACCTGATCCGCCATATCGAAGAGATGAAAACCGGCCGCCTGCTGCGCTATGCGGTGGAAGCCGGCGCCGCTCTCGGCGGTGCGGACGAAGAGCAGACAAAAGCGCTGATCAGCTATTCGCGCCGGATCGGCATCGCCTTTCAGATTGCCGACGACATTTTGGACGTTACCGGCGATGAGAGAACCATGGGCAAAACCCTGCACAAGGACGAAAAGCAAAACAAGCTCACTTTCGTCAGCCTCTACGGACTGGAAAACGCCCGGCGGATCGCCGCCGAACTGACGGCCGCCGCGCGCGAAGACGTCGCCGTCTTCGGCAGCCACGCCCGGAATCTGCAAAACCTGGCCTCTTATATTATTGAACGCCAACATTGAAGGAGAACCCGGAAAATGAAAAAACTGCTGACCCTCGCCGTTTTCTTCTCTGCTTTCGCTTCCGCCGCTTTTGCCCAGGTGGAATTTGAACAGATAAAAAGCCGCACTCAGGAAAAACTGCACGTTACCGGTTTTTTCGACTATTATCCTTTCGGACAATACGAAAACAACGTCTATTCCGGCGTTTTCAAATCCTTTATCGAATATTTTTCCGACTACGGCCAATACGTTCTCGACTACCTGCCGGTCAGCATGAGTTATGAGGACACCATCCGCGAGGCCGGCAAAGGCGAAGCCGACGTGGTTCTCGGCATGTATGCCGAAACCAGCCTCTACGCCGATCTTAAATTCATCTATCCGGCCGCCATCGACAATCCGATTCATCTGGCCATGCTGCCGTCCAAAATGAGCGCCGTCCGTTCGGTTCAGGATCTGAAGCCCTTAAAAGGCGCGATCCATTCCAAAGAACGTTTCAGCGATTACATCAACGACAAATTAAAAGACTTTCAAATCGAATATGTGGATACCTCCTACGAACTTTACGGCAAACTGATCCGCGGTGAAATAGACTACGTCCTTACCAGCATCTATTTCGGTACCATAGAAACCGCCAAGCTCGGACTTCGCCATCAGGTCGCGTTCTCCAGACAAAGCCTCTGGACCATGCCGGTTTTTATCGGCATTTCCAAAGCTTCCGTCCACCGCGAATACCTGTCGCACACCTTGAGCAAAATGCTGGAAAAGCCGGAAATCAAAGAAAAGATAAAAAAAGACATGGAAGACATCGTCAACGGCGTGGTTGAAAAATACGCCGGCACGGTTCCTCCCTCTTTTCTCCCCGGCGAAACCCCGCCGGCGGAAAAAACGCCGGAATGAAGCAACCGCGCTTCTCCCGTTTGCGGACAGTTTTCGTTTACCCGCAGGTAGCACTTGACCTCGGACAAACAAATTGCTAAATTATACAAAAAACCGGTGCAATTTCAAAAACGGGGGTAATAAAACACATGGTTCTTCTGATACATCATCCGGTATCTGCCATATCGCGCAAAATCCGCCTGCTGATGGCGGAAAAGCGCATTTTGTTTGTCTTAAGGGAAGAAGAACCCTGGAACCTGTCGCCGGAAATATACAAGCTCAACGTCGCCGGAGAGCTGCCGATTTTCATTTTTGACGGCAACGTCATCGCCGGCAACTACGCCATCACCGAATTTCTGGAAGAAGTCAACCCCGACGTGCGTCTGATCGGCGGCGATGCCCGGCAGAAAGCCGAAATCCGGCGTTTAACCGAATGGTTTGACCTGAAATTCGAGCGCGAAGTCGGCCGCAGTCTGATCAACGAAAAAGTGTTCAAACGCTTCGGCAAAGGCCTTGCTCCCGATTCAAAGGTTCTGAAAACCGCGTTGAACAACCTCAATTTTCACATGGAATACATCGACTGGCTTTGCGAATCCCGCAATTATCTGGCCGGCAGCAGTTTTTCGCTGGCCGACGTCGCCGCCGCCGCTCATCTTTCGATCATCGACTATCTGGGGGACGTGCCGTGGGAAGGCTACAAAAACGCCCGGCTGTGGTATTCGAAAATCAAGTCCCGCCCCGCTTTCAAAGACATTTTAAAAGACAACATCAAGGGAATTCTCCCTGCCAAACATTATGCCAACCTGGATTTTTAAACATGAAAAAAATTTTGTTCTTCTTTGCCGCCCTCCCTTTGCTTTCCGCCTGCGCTTCCGGCGACGGATCCGTTGTCTACCATTGGGAACGCTACAACACCGGAATTGAAAAATTTGCCCGCGATCACAACGCCTGCATGCGCGAAGCGGAATCTTTCAGCATGATGCCGCGGATGAAAACCCTGTGGCATTCCATGTTCTACACCGAAGAACAAAAGCTGGCCATCCGCGCCGACTGGGACGCCGACAAAGGCATCTGGGCAACTTATATCCCCTACCCCGGCGCCCAGCCGCTGATCGTCAACTATCTGCGTGACGACGCCGACGTCGATCCGGGCGATTACAGTGACTGCATGAAAAGCAAAGGCTACACCATCCGTTCGTATGAAATACCGGAAATTACCAACATCCGGCTGCACGGTCGTTCAAACTGAGCGTTCAATAACCGCCGCCGACCGCTTTGTAAAAAGTGATGATATTGCGGTAGACGGTACCGCCGGAAGCGGCCAGGTTGTTTTGCGCGGTGAGCAGATTCTGTTCGGTCGTCAGCATGTCGCTGAACTCGATCAGTCCTTCCCTGTATTTGTCGCGCATGGAAGAAAGCACCCGCTGCATGTTGCGCACCGACTTTGACAACGCCTGATAACGCTCATATTCCTTGCGCACGGCGACGGTCGCGTTTTTCACTTCCTCCACCGCGCCGAGCAGCGTGTTTTTATACAGGTAAACATATTCTTCCTTCACTTCCCGGTTCAGTTTGACCTGATTGATCAGTTGTCCGAAATTAAACAGCGGCAGCGATACTGCGGGCGTAAAGCCGTATGCCGCGGCCGAAGACGAACCGAGACCGGAAAAATGTTTGGCCTGCCAGCCGAGGACGCCGCCGATGCTCACGTTCGGAAACAGTTCCGCCACCGCCTGACCGATCGCCGCGTTTTTGGCAATCAGCGCATTTTCCGCCATCCGCACGTCGGGACGGTTGCGCACCGCCGCAAGCGGAAAATTATACAGATTTTCAACATGGAAAAAGAACGGACGGCCGATAAGGTTGTCCCCGTCGTCGTCCAGCCCCGTCAAACTGCCCGGCAGCACGCCGAGCAAAACCGCCAGCGCGTTTTTATAGCTCTCCTCCTGCTGTTCCAAGGCCGGCAGCAGCGCTTTGGTCGTCTGCACCGCAAATTCCGCCTGATTCAGCGCCGCATCGTCGGCCAGGCCGTTATCATACTTTTCCTTTACCGTCTGATAAATGTCCTGCTGCAAACGCAGGTTTTCCTTAGTGATCCGCAGCTGTTCCTGCGCCGTTTTCAATCCGATGTAATCACTTGCCGTTTCAGCCGTCATCGAGAGCATAACATTGACCAGATTATCCGCCGCCGCCCGCATCAATGCCCGCGATTCCTCATTCAGACGCCGGCCGCCGCCCCAGATGTCAATCTCCCAGGAAGCGTCCAGGCCGGCCTTGTAATAATCCTCCACCGTCCGCGGCAGATTTTTGCCGTTGGCAAGATAATTGTAGTCATAACCGCCGTCGGCATTGAGCCGGGGCAGAAATTCCGCCTCGTTAATCATCAGCGTATAGCGCGCCTGCTTCAGCTTCTGCACCGCAATCTGCACGTTCGGACTGCCGGCGAGCGCCCGCCCGACCAGCCCGTTCAGGGTTTCGTCCTCAAACTGCCGGTACCAGCGCACGGAAATCGGAAAACTTTCGCCGCTGCCGGCTTCCAAAGCGGCGGACAGCTGCCCGTCGTCAAAAAACTCCGGCCGCACGTAATCGGGACCGACCGTACAGGAGGCTGCCGCCAGCAGCGAAACCAACGCCCAATGTCTGCCGTTCATTTCGATCCTCCTTTCCTGCCGCTTTTTTTCTTCTGCCGCCCCGACCCGCCGCCGGCCCGTTCCTTGATTTCCTCAAACAGGGCAAAATAGGCGGGGATAAAGATAATGCCGATTACCGTTGCGGCAATCATGCCGTAAAACACCGAGGTGCCGATCGCAATCTGGCTCGAAGCGCCGGCGCCTTTGGCCACAATCATCGGAAACACGCCGAGAATAAAGGTCAGCGCCGTCATCAGCACCGCCCGGAAACGTTCCGACGCCCCTTTGACCGCCGCATCAAGAATGCTGTCGCCGCCTTCGCGGTAGGCCTTGGTAAATTCAACGATCAAAATCGCGTTTTTGGCCGCCAGACCGATCAGCATTACCAACCCCAGCTGAGCGTAAATGCTCAGCGGCTGCCCCATCAGATGCAGCCCGGCCAACGCGCCGAGAATGGCAAAAAGGGTGGAAAACATAACCGAAAAGGCCAGCATCCAGCTTTCATAAAGCGCCACCAAAAACAGATAGCAAAACACCATTGCCAGCATAATCAGGAAAACAACCAGTCCGGCCGCTTCCACTTCCTGCAGGCTGAGGCCGGTCCAGGCAATCTTGTAGTCGGCCGGATCAAGAATTTCCTTGGCCGTTTTTTCCACCGCCCCGATGGCCGTTCCGGTGCTGACGCCTTCCGCCGCGGAAGCGGTGATTGAGGCATCCGTATACTGATTGTAGCGATTGATGATTTTCGGCAGCATGACGATTCTGACGTCGGCAAAACTGCCGATTTTGATCATCTGTCCGGTGCTTGAACGCACATACATGTTTTTCACGTCATCCACTTTGCCGCGGTAGGTATAGTCGGCCTGAATGATCACTTTGTTGATCTGCCCGGTCAGGGTAATATTGTTGACATAACGCGAACCGAGGTTGTTTTGCAGCACGGCAAACAAATCGGACACCCGTATCCGGTACGATTCCAGCTTGGTGCGGTCAATGTCGAGATAAACGTGCGGCGTATCGGCGGTATAAACGCTGAAGGCATAGGAAAGCGCCGGATCGGAATTCAGCTTGTAAAGGAACTGCTGCAGTTTTTCAAACATCTCGTTTGACCCGAGGCTCTGGTCGATCGCCAGAAATTCGAGCGACAGGCCGCTGCTGTTGCCGATGCCGGGAATCGCCGGCGGCGCAAAATAGTTGATGCTCACGTTTTTCATCTCCGCGGTCGCCTTTGTCAGCTCCGCCGTGATCGCGTCGATCGAAAGCCCGGGAGAAGTCCGCTCGGCCCAAGGTTCCAGCCCGATCACGCCCATTGCCACGTTTTCTCCGGCGCCGCCCAGAAGACTGTAGCCGGCAACGCTGATAAAATAGCGCACGCCGTCGATCTTCATCGCCTTGTCCGCCACTTCCGCCAGCATTTCGCCGGTCTGGTTGATGCTGGCGGTGTTGGACAGCTGCAAATTGGCAAAAATAATGCCCTGGTCCTCTTCCGGCAGAAACGACGTCGGCGTCAGCTTGAAACCGCCGACCAAAAGAACGATGACGCCCGCCGTCACCGCAACCGTAACCGGCAATTTGGCGGAAAAGAAACCGACCGCGCCGAGATATTTCTCTTTCATTTTGTCGATCATGTCGTCAAACCATTTGAAAAATCCGCGCGGCTTGTCTTCTTCGTCGCCTTTTAAGAAAATCGCGCACAACGACGGACTGAGCGTCAGCGCGTTGAAAGCGGAAAAGATAATCGCGGTTGCAATCGTCACCGCAAACTGCTGGTAAATTTTGCCGGTAATGCCGGCCATCAACCCTACCGGCACAAAAATCGACAACAACACGAACGTGGTGGCAACAATCGCGCTGCCGATCTGCTGCATCGCCTTCACCGACGCGGCATGAGAATCCATTTTCTCGTAAACCATCAGATACTGCACCCGCTCAACCACGATGATGGCGTCGTCCACCACCAGCCCGATCGCCAGGATCATGGCAAACAAAGTAAGAATATTGATGTCAAACCCCAGCAGATAAATAACGCCGAAAGTGGCGATCAGCGACACCGGAATGGTAATCAGCGGAATAAGGGTGGTCTTGGCCTTCTGCAAAAAAACATAAGTTACCAGCACCACCAGGGCAAAGGTAATGACCAGCGTTTCAATGATACCGGCGATCGATGAACGGACGTAAAGCGTGGAATCGTAGGCGATTTTCAGTTCCATGTCGTTGTCAAACGAAGTTTGCAGATCGGCAATCGCCTTGGCCACGTTGTCCATGATGTTGAGCGAATTGGAACCCGGCGTCTGGCTGAGCGACATGATTACCGCCGGCGCATTGTCAAATTTGGCGTTCATGGTATAGGTGTCGGCGCCGAGTTCCACCCTCGCCACGTCTTTCAGACGCACCAGGCCGCCGTTTTCCGAAGTGGCCACCACAATGTTGTCAAAATCTTCCACCGTATTGAGCAGACCTTTGGCGGTCAGCGACAAAACCTGATTGGTGCCGGCCGGGCTGGGCGCGGTGCCGATGCCGCCGATCGAAGCCTGTACGTTCTGGCTTTCGATAATCTGCACAATGTCCGAACTGGTCAGCCCCAGAGAAGACAGCTTTTCCGGTTTCAGCCAGACGCGCATGCTGTACTGAGGACCGAAAATCTGCACGTCGCCGATACCGTCCACCCGCGACAGCGGATTTTTCAGATTGGCGTAGGCATAGTTGCTCAGATAGAGGTCGTCATAAGTGTTCTGCGGCGAACGCAGCGCCAAAAGCGCCAGCATGTTGGACATCTGGGTATTCACCTCCAGCCCCTGCTGCTGAACAATTTCCGGCAATTGCGACATCACCTGGTTCAGGCGGTTCTGCACCTTCACCTGGGCAATGTCCGGATCGGTGCCGATGTTAAAGGTGATCGTCAGCTTGTAACTGCCGTCGTCGTTGGAACTTGACGTCATATACAGCATGTTTTCCACGCCGTTGATCTGGTTTTCCACCGGCACCGCCACCGTATCGATCACCACCTGGGCGCTGGCGCCGGGATAGGTGGTGCTGACCACGATCTGCGGCGGCGTAATTTCCGGATATTGCGAAACCGGCAGCACCGCAATCGCCAGCAGCCCGAGCAGAATCATGATAATCGAAATCACGCCGGCAAACCGCGGCCGATCAATAAAATACTCAGAAAACATCAGTTTTTCTCCCCGGCCGCCGCAGCGCCTTCCATCACGATTTTAAACTTGTGTCCCTCATCCCCCGCACCCATCTTGTCCAGCACAATACTTTCGCCGGGCGTAAAAGTGTTTTTGAGTATGTAGTTGTTGTTGCCGTATTCGCTCAAAATATTAACCGCCGTCTTCACTACCCCGTTTGCGCCGGCCACATAGATATAACTGCCGTCCGGTTCGATATAAACCAGATCCTTGCGCACAACCATGCCGCGGTATTTTTTCTCCACCAGCACATTTACGTAAGCGTTGGCGACAAGCCGCTTGTCCGGGTTGGCAAAATCTGCATAAACCGCAATCGAATTGGTGCTTTTGTCGATTTGGTTGTCAACGTAGCCGAAAGTCCCCGTCTGCGGATAAACGGCGCCGTCGGCCAGTTTCAGCCGAAGAGTTTCGCCCGCAAACATTTCCGGGCGGCCGGCTTCCTCCAGATAATCCTTGTCGGTAATCGAAAACACGACCCGGATCGGATTATACTGGATTACTGTCAGCAACACGTTTTCCGGCGACACGTAATCTCCCTTGGAAAGCGGCACGTCGCCGACAACTCCGTCAATCGTCGCCCGGATCACCGTATAGTCGTAATTTACCTGCGCCTCCGCCAGAGCGGCTTTGGCCTGTTCCAAAGCGGCCTCCGCCGACAGGAACGAAGCCTTGGCGTTGTCCAGTTCGGTTTTTGAAACCGCCCGCGCGCCTGCCTTCTGCATCCGCTGATAATAAACGCTGCTGTTGTTGAAACTGGCCTCGGCCTGAGCAACCGCGGCCTTGGCGGCGTCAAGCCTGGCCTTGTATTCGGCCTGGTCGATAATCACCATCACGTCGCCGGCCTTCACCTCGGAACCGCCCTTCACCCGGATCTCGTCGACAAAACCGCTGATGTACGGCCGCACGCTGACGTCATGAACCGGCATCACGTAACCGATGTAGTTTTTTTCAACCTCTGCTTCCCGCTCAATCAGCGGTGCCGCCGAAACCGTACGCTCGACGGCCTCTTCCGCCGTCTCCGGCGTTTTTTTGTAATGCTGCCAGGCAAAATAACCGGCAACAATCAAAACCACAAAAAACAAAACCGAAAACCGGCCCGCGTCCTTTTTTTTGCCGTCGTCGCTCATTCCCGTGCCTTTCTTTTGCAATTGCTCCGTAAACTAAAATTTAAATAGTGGAAGCAAACCCTAATTCAAGACGCTTCTAATGAATTTTGTCCGCGCATTTTAATCAAATTTTTATATATTCCGCCTATTTTATAAGGAAAATTTCGTTTCTTTGAGGATAATGCCGATGTTTGCCGCTTTGTTTTTACCAGATCAAATGCTTTTGATCCGCATTTTGGCCGCTTTTTTGACCGCGCTAGCCGTCGTGCTCGCCTGCGGCGGCAGATTTATCGCCTTTTTGCACGGCTGTCAGGGACTGGGCCAGCCGATCCGCGAAAACGGCCCGCAAAGCCACCTGTTGACCAAAAAGGGCACCCCGACCATGGGCGGCATTCTCATTTTGGCGGCAATTATCGTTTCGTCCCTGTTATGGTGCAGCCTTTCCAACCTGTTCGTCTGGCTCTGTCTGGCCGTCATTCTTGTTTTCGGCGCCACCGGTTTTGCCGACGACTATGTCAAGGTCAAAAAACACACACCCGACGCCATGACCGCCAAAATGAAACTCCTGCTGCAGTTTGTCACCGCCTTTGCCGTGGTCTGGCTGGTTACCGCCAACACTTCGGAAAATCTGCGTTTCAGCCTGGTGGTTCCTTATGTTAACCGTATTTTTGACCTGTGGTGGCTTTACCTTCCGTTTGCCATGGTCGTCATTGCCGGCACCTCCAACGCCGTCAACCTGAGCGACGGGTTGGACGGACTGGCCGGCAGTCTTTGCCTGACCGCGTTTTCGGCCTTCGGCGTCATTGCCTTTACCACCGCTTTTCCCGAAACGGTCAATTTCCGCAGCGTCCTCATTCCCGAATGCGGAGAAGTCGCGGTCGTCTGCGCCGCCGCCGCCGGCGCCTGTCTCGGCTTTCTCTGGTTCAACAGTTCGCCCGCCAAAGTGTTCATGGGCGACACCGGATCGCTGGCTCTGGGCGCTCTTCTCGGCACCGTTGCGGTGATGACCAAACACGAAATCCTGCTGGCCGTCATCGGTTTTGTCTTCGTCGCCGAGGCGCTTTCGGTCATGATTCAGGTTTTCTGGTACAAACGCACGAAAAAGCGCGTCTTTCTGATGGCGCCGATCCACCACCACTTTGAACAACTGGGCTGGAAAGAAACCACGGTGGTCGCCCGTTTCCGCATCGTTGCCGTCGTCTGTGCCGTTATCGGCCTTTTTTCGCTTATTTTCTGACGGAGGACCATGGTGCTGATCTTTTCCCACAACAACCGAAGCCTCGTTGCCAACTGGTGGTGGACCGTTGACAAAACGCTTCTGGCCTGCATCAGCATTTTAATCGTCCTCGGCATCCTGCTGACTTTTTCCGCCAGCCCCGCGGTGGCAACGCGGATCGGCTTTGACAGCTATCACTTCATCAAACGCCATCTGTTCTTTGCGCCGCTGGCCTATATGGTCATGATCGCCCTTTCCATGCAGAAGCTCAAATTCATCCGCCGGCTTTCGCTGGTCGGCTACCTGGCAGCCATCGCCCTGGTCGTCTGCACTTTTTTCTTCGGCGAAGCCAACAAGGGCGCCGCCCGCTGGCTGATGGTCTTCGGCTTTTCGCTCCAGCCATCGGAATTTGTCAAACCTTTTTTCATTGTCACCGCCGCCTGGCTGTTTGACGGCGAACGCCGGCATCCGGAATTTCCCGGCAATCTGCTGTCGACCGCCCTGTTTCTGTTTACCGCCCTGCTCATCGTCCGCCAGCCGGACATCGGTATGACCATGGTCATCACCGCGGTCTGGCTGTTTCAGTTTTTCTTAAACGGCATGCCGCTGCTTCTGCTCGGCGTCGCCGGGCTGATCGGCATGGGCGCCGTCATCGCCGCCTATTTTGCCTTTCCCCATTTTCAGATCCGCATTCACCAGTTTCTGGCTTCCGGCGGCGAACTGAGCTATCAGGTCAAGAAATCGCTTGAGGCCTTCCAAAGCGGCAGCCTGTTCGGCCGCGGTCCGGGCGAAGGCGTGGTCCGCTCTTCCATCCCCGACGCGCACACCGATTTCATTTACGCGGTGGCGGCGGAAGAATACGGCGTGTTCCTCTGTCTGGCGATCGTCGCCCTGTATCTGGTCATCGTCATCCGTTCAATGATTATTTCATGCAAAGACAACAACTTGTTTATTATTTTATCGGCCTCTGGACTGGCTGCCTCTTTCGGGTTACAATCCATCATTAACATGGCTTCGACCCTGCACCTGATGCCGACCAAGGGCATGACGCTGCCGTTTATTTCCTACGGCGGCTCGTCGATCATCGCCACCGCCGTCGGCATGGGCATGCTTCTGGCCATTACGCGCAAAAACGTTCATGCGGAGGACAAAGATGACGTCTAAAAAGAAAAAAAGCAAAAAACCGCTGATTATCCTCACTGCCGGCGGCACCGGCGGACACGTCTACCCGGCCGAAGCGCTGGCGGAAGAACTTTCCCGCCGCGGCTGCCGGCTGATGCTTGTTACCGACCAGCGCGGTCTGAACAACTATCACGGCACGCTGGGCAAAATCCCCAACCGTTCGGTTTTGTCCGGCGCCGTCATGGGCAAATCAAAATGGTTCAAAATCAAAAGCCTGTTTAAGACCGCAATCGGCGTTCTGCAATGCATGTACCTGCTGCTGAAAGAACGTCCGGCCTGCGTCGTCGGCTTCGGCGGCTATGCTTCCTTCCCCTGTTCGATGGCGGCAATCCTGCTCGGCACCGACCTGATCGTCCACGAACAAAATTCGGTCATGAGCCGCACCAACCGCTTTCTCGGCCGCTATGCCACCGCCGTCGCCGCCAGTTTCAAAAAGACGAAATATGCGCCGGCCGGACGCAAAACCGTACAAACCGGCATGCCGATCCGTAAGGCGATTGCCGAATTATACGGCCGCCCCTACCCCAAAACCGGCAAAACCCTGCCTTTTAACATGCTGGTTCTGGGCGGTTCCCAAGGCGCCAAAGTGTTTGCCGAAGTCATTCCGCAGGCAATAAAAATGCTTGCCTCCAAACAGCAGAAAAGAATCCGTATGACCCAGCAGTGCCGCCGGGAAGACCTTGATGCCGTCCGCGCCGCCTATGACGGAGCCAAATGCACGCTTGAGCTTTCGCATTTCTTCGACAACATGCCGGAACTGTATGCGCAAACCCATCTGATAATCTCCCGTGCCGGCGCCTCCTCGGTTTCGGAAATTGCCGCCGCCGGCATTCCGTCAATCCTGGTTCCGCTGCCGACGGCCGCCGACGACCACCAGACTTCAAACGCGGCCGAGTTCAAAACCAACAAGGGCGGCATCGTCATCGCGCAAAAAGACTTTTCGCCGACGGCCCTCGCCGCGGTCTTAAACGACCTGCTGGAAGACCCGGCCGTTTTGAAAACAATGGCGGAAAACACTGCCAAATTCGCCATTACCGACGCCGCCGTCCGGCTTGCCGATCTGATCGAAAACAAAATCATCATTCCGGCCGCAAAACGGCCGGCGGAGAAATAAAATGTTCCGTATCCGCTTCAAAATGCCGCAGAAAAAAGACCCGTTGATCAAAATTCTGCCCGTCGTCCGCGGCCGCTATCTGCAAAACATCAGCCTTGCCCGCCACACCTGGTTCGGCGTCGGCGGCAACGCCGAAATCATGTACATTCCGGAAGACGCCGGCGACCTTGCCCATTTCCTGCGCAACAAACCGCACAACGTTCCGGTCTGCCTGATCGGCGGCGGATCCAACCTGCTGGTTCGCGACGGCGGCGTGCCCGGCGTGGTTATCAAACTGGACAACGCAAGCTTTCAGAAAGTCACCGTCGGCAACGGCACCATTACCTGCGGTGCCGGCTTTCGCAACATTGATTTGAAAAAACATCTGCTGAAGCACGAACTCGGCGGACTTGAATTTCTCTGTTCGATTCCCGGCGTCATCGGCGGCTCGGTCAAAACCAACGCCGGCTGTTTCGGCCGGGAAGTCGCTGACGTAATGCAAAGCGCGGAAATCATGAACGGCGAAGGCAAAATCCAGACCGTTACCGCGGCCGACCTGGGATTGTCCTACCGCAGCAGCCTGTTCCCCGACGACTGGATCATTCTTTCCATCACTTTTAAAACCGAACCTTCGACCCGGGAAGAAATCGCCCGGCTGCTGGAAGAACACAAGCAATACCGCAAAGCCCGCCAGCCCTATAACCAGAAAACCGCCGGCTCCACTTTCAAAAACCCGGAAGGGCTGAAAGCCTGGGAACTGATCAAAAAGGCCGGCTGCGCGGAACTTGCCGTCGGCGGCGCCAAAGTTTCCGAAAAGCACTGCAATTTTCTCATCAACACCGGCAACGCCACTGCCAAAGACATTGAAACCCTGGGTGAAACGATTATTCAAAGGGTACGGCAGGAAACTTTCATTACGCTCGAATGGGAAATAAAAAGACTGGGAATAGAAAAATAACCATGATTACCGCACCGACAGTTTCCCCGTCATCTCCGGCGGTTTCCGCCGCCGACAAACGGGTTTATCTGCCCCGGCTCTGGCCTTACCGCCTGATCGGCAACGTTTTGCTGCTTATTTTGCTCGGTTTTGCCTCGGTCGGCATGGTCATCGCCAAAAACAACCTGGTCACGCAAAAACTCAATTCCCTCTCCGATTATTTTTACACCCTCACCTCCTATCTCGGCTTTACCGTCGACGACATCCTCGTCTACGGACGCAACAAAACCGCAATCGAGGAAATCAACAACATCGTCAACACCCGCCGCGGCGACAACATACTCCGCCTCGACATCCGGCAGATGAAAAGCGACCTTGAACAGCTGCCGTGGGTCAAGTCGGCAACCGTCAGCCGCTCCTACCTGCCCAACCTGCTAAAAATCACCCTCAAAGAACGCCGGGTACGCTCGCTGTGGCAGATTAACAACGCTTTTTACCCGATCGACACCGACGGCGCCGTCATCCGTGCCGATTTTGTCCCTTCCCGTCCGGTGCTGCTGATCGTCGGCCGCGGCGCGCCGGAGCATCTGAACGAACTGCTGACCGCGGTTGAAGACGATAACGAGGTTTTTCCCCGGATCAAAGTCGCCAACTTCATTTCCGGCCGCCGCTGGAACCTCATCCTGGACGACGTCGAAAACGGCATCACCGTCAAGCTGCCGGCCGAAGACATGGACAAAGCATGGAAAAAATTGCTAAAATTGAACAAAACCCAGGGACTTCTTAAACGTAAATTAACCATCATTGATTTAAGATTCGCCAATAAAGTTTTGGTAAAACCGCGCCGAACCTCCGACGAAGAACGTCTGGCTTCGGACGCGGAGGATGAAAGCAACATTTGACAGCGAAAGGCATGAGATCGTGACTCATTCATTTAACCGATTGACCACAATTGCCGCTTTGGACATCGGCTCGTCCAAAGTCTGCTGCGTCATTGCCCGCATCAGCCGCGATCAGAAAATCAGCATTGCCGGCTACGGCTACAATGCATCTAAGGGAATCAAAAACGGCATCATCACCGACATCAAACAGGCCACCTATTCGGTCTGTGACGCGGTGGAAGCCGCCGAACAAATGGCCAACGAACGTGTCAGCCGCATCATTGTCAACATTTCCGGCGACCGGGTAAAAAGCAGCATCAAACGCTCGGCGATCAATTTAAACAAATCCAAACCGGTATCGGAAGCCGACATAAAAAAAGTCATCGAAAAAGGCATCAACAAAATCAACGTCGAAAACAACGAGCTGATCCACTGCCTGCCGACCGGCTACCGGCTTGATTTCGGAGAAGAAACCAACGACCCGCGCAATCTTTACGGCGAAAGCCTGTCGGTCGACGTGCTGCTCGGGCTGGTACCGGAAATCATGTACAGAAACGTCAAAACCGTGCTCGACAACTCGCATCTGGAAATTGCCGAAAAGGCGCTTTCCTCCTATGCCTCCGGCCTTGCCTGTCTGGTTGACGACGAAAAGGAACTGGGCGCCACCGTAGTCGACATCGGCGGCGGCACCACCAGCATCGCCAGTTTCAAACACGGCCATCCGGTATACTTTGGCTCAATCGGCGTCGGCAGCAACAACATCACCAACGACATCGCCTGGGGGCTGACGACCTCGTTTACCCATGCCGAGCGTTTAAAAACGCTGCACGGCTGCGCTTTCATGACGTCGCAGGACAAAAACGAAACCATCAACGTCTACCCGGTCGGCGAGGAAGACGACAGCCTGATCAAACAGGTGCCGAAATCGGAACTGATCGGCATCATCACCCCGCGGGTGGAAGAAATGTTTGAAATGGTCAACGGCAAACTGGCCGACCACGGCTTAAAAGACATCAGCAGCCACCGCATTGTGCTGACCGGCGGCGGATCGCTGTTGTCGGGCATGCGGGAAGTGGCCGCCATGATTCTCGACAAGCAGGTGCGTCTGGGCCGCCCGCGCAGCATTGCCAACATGCTTGACATTTCAAACTATCCGGTACTGCAGTCGCCGGCGTTTTCTTCCGTCATCGGCCTGCTTTTGTTCGTCATCAACTATACCGAGCGCAAACCGAACAAAATCATCAGCAAACCGGCGGGCATTGAAGGCGGCCGTTTCGGACGGATCCTGAACTGGCTGAAACAAAACTTTTGACAAATTAACGAAAAATATCGTTTTGGTAACGAAACCTTAAGCACTTTTCAAATATTGTATATTAAAATTGAATAAGCACAATACTTTTGGGAGCGAGCAATGTCGATAAAATTAGCAGTACCGGAAACCAACATGATCACCTTGAAACCGCGCATTTCCGTTATCGGAGTCGGCGGCGGCGGCGGCAACGCCGTCAACAACATGATCGTCAAAAATCTCGAAGGCGTTGATTTTATCGTTGCCAATACCGACGCTCAGGCGCTTGCCAATTCAAAATCCGGCCGCAAAATCCAACTCGGCGTGGAAACCACCCGCGGGCTCGGTGCCGGCGCCTGTCCCGAAGTCGGCCGCAAAGCGGCGGAAGAAGCTGCGGAAGAAATCGAAAAAGAGCTGGAAGGCGCCAACATGGTGTTCATCACCGCCGGCATGGGCGGCGGCACCGGTTCCGGCGCGGCGCCGGTCGTTGCCCGCATTGCCAAACAAAAAGGTATCCTGACCATCGGCGTCGTCACCAAGCCGTTCCAGTTTGAAGGCCGCCGCCGTTACCAGATTGCCGAAGAAGCGCTCAATGACTTTACTTCGTCAGTCGACAGCATCATCATCATTCCCAACCAGAACCTGTTCCGCATCGCCGACAAAAACACCACCCTGGCCGACGCTTTTGTCATGGCCGACAACGTGCTTTACGACGGCGTCCGCTCAATTACCGACCTGATGATGATGCCGGGACTGATCAACCTCGACTTCGCCGACATCAAAAGCATTATGGAAGACAAAGGCAAAGCCATCATGGGCACAGGCGAAGCGGAAGGCGAAGACCGCGCCATCAAAGCGGCCGAACAGGCGCTTTCCAATCCGCTTCTGGACGACAGCAACATGAAAGGCGCCAAAGGGGTGCTGATCAACATCACCGGCGGCATGGACATCACCTTGTTCGAAATCGACGAAGCCGCCAACCGCATCAAAGAAGAAGTGGACGAAGAAGCCAACATCATCTTCGGTTCCAGCTTTGACGAAAACCTGGCCGGCAAAATCCGTGTTTCGATCGTTGCCACCGGCATTGAAGGCGGCCGGACGGAAATGCCGAAAGCCAAGCCGCAGCCCAAAACTGCCAACTACATTGAAGAAAGCTTTTCCGATGAACCCATCATTCCGATAACCCCGAGCGAAGAAATGGATTCCAATCTGGCAAAATTCGCCGCCACCCTGCCCGCCGATCCGGAAGAAAACGAAGAAACCCCGGCCCGGCTGCAGGAAACGGATGAAGAACCGGCCGTTGAACTGACGGAAGAAGAAATCGCGGTCGAAGAAAAAACCGAACCGGCCGCCGTTGTCGAAGAAGAGCCGGAAATGTTTGCCGATCCGCAGTCCCGCGCCCCCTCATCCATGGGTGACATGCCGCAGGCGTCTTCTTTGTTCAATGCCATTCTGAACAAAAACGAATTTAACGACGTCGACGCACAGCTGGAAAGCCTGATTTCCAGCCAAGGCAGCACTTTCAGCGCCAAAAACGCGCCGCGGATGGTCGAGGAAGAACCCGAACTGTTCGGCCACAATCCGCAGCTTTTTGCCTCGCCGAAAGAAGAACCGGTTGAAAAACTGATTGTCAACGACGAGGAAGAAGAATACACGCCGACCCTGATTGAACGCGTCACCGGCTTTTCCATCGCCAAACGCAACCGCAAGAAAAAAATGGAAGCCGAGCATTATCAGGAACCGGTAACCCCGTCTTTTTCCGACAGTGAGGAAGACCGCGTCAACCTTGATATCCCGTCGTTTCTCAGACGTCGTTGATACAGTAAGAAATTCTTTTTTTCATACCGGACTTGCGTCCGGTATTTTTTTATCCTTCGACCAGCTGCAAAAGAACTGTTAACGCTTTGAAAAAATAAGATTATTTGCCTTTTTTGCCTGTAGCGGAAAAAGGTACGATAAAATGCGGCGGAAATCAAGACGAAAAAACAAGGGAAAGCGGAGAAAATTTCTATAACTATCTATCGTACAATATTTTACATCACCTGAACGAAATATATGGATAAAGGGGAAAGGTCATGAAAATATTGTATAAAACCATGGGAT